>Ga0268264_10000534_pt1 | contig 48224 bp, 45 predicted proteins | sample KBSSwiS32_FD_190357 | JGI IMG/M metagenome (GOLD analysis project Ga0268264, IMG submission 190357) | Switchgrass rhizosphere microbial communities from Kellogg Biological Station, Michigan, USA - KBS Switchgrass S3-2 (SPAdes) (version 2) | ecosystem: Host-associated > Plants > Roots >... | reverse complement strand
ACGTCTGCGCCCATGATCGTGCGTGGCAATGTCATATTGGGCGGCTGGATCAGCGATGGACAATATTGGGGCGAGCCTTCGGGCGCGGTGCGCGCATTCGACGCTGTGACCGGCGGTCTTGCCTGGGCGTGAGTCAGGCGGCAGCCTCCAGAGCGGGGATCGTTCTTGTTACGGTGTCCCGACCGGACCGGAAGATGGTTCCCGGCCGCTCCTCGCTGATCGCCCCGTCGCGTACCGCTATACGGCCGTTGACGATGACGCAGTCAATCCCGATCGCATCGGCATAGAGCCGGCCTTCGCTTTCGGTTCCGGGCAGATCATAGCGGGTATAGACCGGACCGCGTGCGACGGTGTCGCCGTCGAAGATCACGACATCCGCGAACTTGCCGACGGCAAGCGCGCCGCGATCCTTGATGCCCATCGCGTGAGCCGGGACGCTTGTCAGCTGGCGTACCGTCTCCGGCAGGGACATCACGTCATATTCGCGAGCATTTTGAAGCAGCATCGTGGAGAAGGCGAATGTGTCGATCATGTCCATATGCGCGCCGGCGTCGGACGCTCCGACGACCGTCATGTCGCTTTGCCACAACTCGGCGCGAACCTTGTAGGCCTGCGCATGCTCGCCGCTGGCTTCCATCATCAGCGAGGTCCGCAACTTGTCCGCAACGACGATATCCATCATCGCATCGAAGGGGGGTTTTCCCACTTCCTCGGCGATATCGCCGATGTGACGCCCCTCGAAGCGCTTATTCTCCGGCGCGAAGGCTTCCACGACAACATAGTTGGACCAACGGGCGAGGTTGGATTGGATCCCGATTCCGGTTGCCGCTGCCGCTTCCAGTGTCGTTCTTACGAACGGATCGCGCAGCTTCGCCAAACGCTCATCGAGTGACAACCTGAAAAGAGGAGCCCAACCGGGCAGAGAATCGAAAAGGAAGCCACTGACGAAATTGATGCGGATCGTCGCGGGGTTGGCCGGCGTCAGCGCCAGCACCTCGGCACCGCGTTCACGCGCGACGCGGCTGGCTTTTAGGTGGGTCTCGATGCGTGCCCTGTCGGCCTCGTCCCCTTCGTAGACCGAGAGCAAGTTCCAGTTCACCGGCCGTCCCCCTGCCAGCGAGTAATCGACGAGGAGATCGATCTGATCCTGGTCGAAGTTGACGAGGTTGGGAAGGAGTTCGAGCGACGTGCCTTCATGCGCGCGCACCGCGCTCCCGAGGGTGAGGATCTCGTCCCGCGAGGCGAAGCGCGAGGGGACGGGATTGCCGTCGGCGTCGTTATGGGACGGTGATACGGTTGTCGAAAAGCCGAGGGCGCCCTCCGCCAAAGACTGGTCTACCAACGCCCGCATCGCCTCGAGTTCCTCGGGCGTGGCCTCGCTGGTGTTCGCCCGCTCGCCCATGACGAGGCGTCGCACGGCGGAATGCCCGACAAAGAAACCGGCGTTCAGCAGCAGCCGGCCGTCGAGCCTCGACAGAAATTCGCCGAAGCTGCGCCAATCCCACGGTACGCCGGCGCGCAACGTGTCGGCCGGCATACCCTCGACGCGCGCCAGCATGGGCAGGAGATAAGCGCCGGATTCGGGGCTGAGCGGCGCGATGCTGAAGCCGCAAAAGCCTCCCAGGACGGTCGTGACGCCGTGGAAGCACGAGGGCGACAACGTCGGATCCCAGAAAGCCTGGGCATCATAGTGGGTATGAACGTCGATGAAGCCCGGCGCCACGATCTTGCCGGCGGCATCTATGACTTGTGCCGCCTGCTCCTCGACCTCGCCGATAGCAACGATGCGGTCGCCCTTGATGCCAACGGATCCCGCGAACGGCGTGCCGCCCGAACCGTCCACGATTGTTCCGCCTACGATCTTGAGATCAAGCATTTCCTCTTCCGATCTACTCTAGGTTTTAGCTATATGAGCACGAACCGATTGCCTCTGCGCCGCATAATATATCTATACTCTTTGGTGGTCCGCTTCTCCAGCGCTGCGATAACCTCCTGAGGAGCCCGCGAAAAAATCTATGCGACAGCCGTCGCCGCACTGTCGATGACCGATTGCGCAACATCAAATCGGAACAGTTTTGCGGCATTTTGCCAAGTCACTTTCCGTATCGCGCGTCGTCAGGTCTGGCTGAGACAGAATGACGCGGAGGATCGCCAGCGTCTTCCTGCGGGATCCGGAGGGTAATCTCATCCAGTGCGATCAAAGAATTGGCGCGGATGATCTGCCAGATTGGTACCGCGGACAGCGGACGGACGAGCAGACGGCATAGCGACCAAGGTGACGGGCGCCTTCGCGGCAAGCATTGGGATGCTGCCGAAGCCGTCGAACGGTTCGGTGCGCCGAAGCAAGCCGAGGATGCCACCGCCGACAAGTTATGACGCAAGATGCAGGCGAAGAAGATGCCGGCATCGATGTTCATACACCGGGCGATGATTGCCCCTCCAGCCGTTGCGCTGATGCCCGCACGGCGACCGCGATCCTCTCCGGACGAAGGCCGATGAAATCACGAGGCTGTAGCGCGCGATCTTGCCGATCGCGGGGATCTCGGGCAAGGGAACTGCCGACATAGGAGCCGACGAAAGATCGGTCTGCAAAGGTTCAGCATGAAAACCCGACAATTGGAGACGAATGATCGTCCCGCCTCCGCTCGGACGCCGACCTGGATGGTGGTGCTCCTGCGACTGGCTGCGATGGCGCTGGGCGCTCTCGGTCTCGCAATGCTGGTGGGCGGGATCGAACTCGTGAGGTTGGGAGGATCACCTTATTACGCCGTCGCCGGAGCTGCGATAACCATCGCGGCGGTTCTCCTCTTCCTGCGCAGGAGCTGGGGCCTTTGGCTCTATTGGGCGATCGTGGGATTGAGTATCATATGGGCACTTTGGGAGGTCGGTTTCGACGGCTGGCTTCTGCTCCCGCGGCTGTTTGTCTTGATAGGGTTCGGTCTGTGGCTGTTGCTGCCATTCTCGCAAGCGCCCCTTTATACGGTAGAACGCTCGCGCTCGCCGCTGCCCCTCCTGTTGGGCGGAATCCTGGCTGCCTCGCTCCTGGGTGCCATGGCTCATGCTGCTTTCGGCCCGGCGGAAAGTCCGGATCCTCGTTTTCAAGCCGGGACGGGCGGCTTTCCGACAGCCTCGGCCGCTCCGCCCGCGACCGTCGGCGATGCTGCTGACTGGCCGAGCTGGGGGCGTGATCCCGGTGGATCGCGCTACTCTCCGCTGGGCGGCATCAACGCGAGCAATGTAAAGCGGCTCGAGGTCGCGTGGACGGCACAGATCGGCTCATGGCCGGGAATGGCGGCCGTGCCGATCAAGATTGGCGACACGCTATATACCTGCAATAACAGCAACGAAGTGGCTGCGGTCGATGCGACCACCGGCAAGCTGCGCTGGATCTTTGATGCCGCGAGCGGTCAGCATGGTCCGACATGCCGAGGCGTGGCCTATTATCGGGTCGGCTCCTCGAACGAGCCCTGTGAAGAGCGAATATTCACGGCAACCGCCAATGCACAGCTCATTGCGCTCGATGCGCGCACCGGCCGACTTTGTTCCAGCTTCGGGAATGCGGGCGTCGTCAATCTGGGCGAGGGCTTTTCCCCGGCACCCCTGGGCTATTACCGGGTCACGTCTGCGCCCACGATCGTGCGTGGCAATGTCATATTGGGCGGCTGGATCAGCGATGGACAATATTGGGGCGAGCCTTCGGGCGCGGTGCGCGCATTCGACGCTGTGACCGGCCGTCTTGCCTGGGCGTGGGACATGGGCCGGCCGGATCGCACGGGCGCGCCGCCCGCCGGCGAGCACTACACGCCCGGCACTCCAAATTCATGGGCTCCTATGAGCGGGGACGAGAAGCTCGGCCTCGTCTACCTGCCCACCGGTAATGCTACGCCCGACTATTTCGGGGCGCAGCGACGGCCGTTCGACGACAAATATTCCAGCTCCGTCGTCGCGCTCGATGCGGCAACCGGACGTGTGCGCTGGTCGTTTCAGACCGTGCATCACGACCTGTGGGACAGGGACGTAGCATCCCAGCCTACGTTGGTGGACGTGCGCGTGCGGGGCACGCTTCGCCAGGCGCTCATTCAGCCGACGAAACAGGGCGATATATATGTGCTCGACAGGGCCACGGGCAAACCGCTCTTCCCGGTCACGGAAACGCCAATGCCTAGCCGCGGCGGCGTGCCTGACGAGCGGCCCGCTGCGACTCAGCCGCTGTCGAACGCCTTGCCGTCCTTTCGCGGGCCGCGCCTGAGGGAAGCCGATATGTGGGGTGTCACCCCTCTTGATCAGCTATACTGTCGGATCGAGTATCGGAAGGCCCGTTACGACAGCAACTATACCCTTCCCGGTCTGACGCCTTCGATATTCTATCCCAGCGCGTTCGGTGCGCTGAATTGGGGCGGTGTTTCGGTGGACCCGGTCCACGGGGTCATGTTCGTGAATTCCAACCGGCTCGCCAGCTATCTGCGCCTGATGACGCGGGCCGAAGCAAACGCACGGGGCCTGAAGCCCTTGGGCGACTGGGCCTCGGCCCTTGAGGTGGGCGGAGGCGTGCCGCAGCTTGGAACGCCTTATGGCGCGGCAGTCAAATTCTGGCTTTCGCCGATATCTGCGCCCTGTAACGCACCACCATATGGACATCTGAGTGCCGTCGATCTGGCGAGCGGCAAGCTCATCTGGTCCGAGCGTTTCGGCACGGCGAAGGGGAGCGCGCCGCTGGGTCTTCCACAACCATTCCCCTTGCCGCTGGGTTCATTGAATCATGGCGGCTCGGTGGTGACCCGGTCAGGCCTTCTTTTCATCGCTGCAGCGAAGGACGGCTATTTGCGAGCCTATGACAGCCGGACGGGCAAGGAGTTGTGGCGGAGCGAACTCCCCGGCGGCGGACAATCCACTCCGATCGTGTACTCCGCTGGGGGCCGTGAATATGTCGCGATATCGGTCGGTGGATCGCCGGCTCTCCAGACCAGGAGCGGCAAGACGCTAGTGGCCTATGCCTTGCCGGAGCGTGCCCGCTGATCCCGCGATAGGCCGGCATCGATCCGATCAGGCGATCGTCGCGCGGCCGACATTGTCGGCTTGATCCTCTGCGGCGTGGGTTCGATAATATCGCGGGATGGCGCCCCGTCGATAGCCGGGCCCATGCCCCGTCGTCTGAACGCTTTTCGTCAGGATCGGCCGACCAGCTCCGAAATCATCCCGTCCATCCCCTCGAGGCTGCGGCGAAATGCCTCTTCGTCAGGCTCCTCGATGCCGAGGAACTCTATTTCGAACGCCCCGTCATATCCGGCTGCGAGCGCGCTTTCCAAGAAGCTGCGGATCGGAAGCTCGCCTTCGCCCGGTAGTCCGCGTGTCCCCGCACCGGGCGCCTCCAACGTCCCGATCGCGACATCGCTGACCTGAACGATAGCAATGCGTTCGCCGACGCGCTCGATCCACGCCATGACATCGCGCTCCTCGTAGCAATTGCCGATGTCGACCACGATCGCCGTCCTGCTGATGTCGGCGAGGTCAAGCGAGTCCCGCAGATTGTGAACGAAGGAAACGTTCGGGCGCAAGGAGGGCTCGAACGCTAAGGTGACACCACGCTCGCGCGCATGATCGACGCATGGTGCCACTGCCTCCGCGTATCGCGCGGCATTGTCGTCCCAGCGACCGATTTCACCCTTGCCCGGCGGGCCGTAGATCGCTGCTCCGAGCGGCTGCGCGACATCGATGCAGCGGTTTATGGCCGCACGCTCGTCCGGCCAGCGAGAGGGATCGAGCAGAGAGAATGGCGGGAAGACGATGCTGGAGCATTTCATCCCTTCCTGTTGCAGCAAATCGGCGGCGCGCAGATGGCCGAATGCCTCGAGCTTCTGCGCGGAAAGACCGACGGTACGCAGGCCAAGGCGGCGCCAGAACGCAAAATCCTGTTCGAACGACCAGGTGAAGGTGCTGATGGCGTTGAGCGAGAGACGAGGGTGAAGGCGCCCGCCATCGCGCGGCTTATCAGTCATCGTCCCATCTCCCCTTCCATGCGGTTGGCTTGGTCGAAACGCATTCGCCAGCGTCGTATATCGGCCTGTCGTCGGGCCAAACATGTTCAGGCCAGACCACGCCATTGATAGCTGGGCGATATGGCCTTGCAACCGTTTATGGAGCGATATCCCTCGGTGGTGTCGGATGGTTGCGGGCGCCCGGATATCCTCCTGCCGAGGTGTGCGTCAGGCTCCCGCGCGTTTCGCTTGCGTCCAGGCGAGCTGGATCAGCTCGGGGAGGACGCGCACCCGTTCCTGCGTTTGCGCGTTGCTGGCCGCTCCGCGCAGCATACGGCCCTTGATGCCGTGGAAGATCGCGGCGAGCCGGAAGAAGTTGAACGCTATGTAGAAGTCGTAGCCGGGCATGTCGTCGCGGCCGGCACGGGCGCAGTAGGCGGCCAGATACTCCTCTTCCGACGGGATGCCGAGCGCGGCGATATCCGAGCCGGCCAGACCGGCGACGATATAGGGCGGCATCCGGTACATCATCGCATGATAGGCGAAGTCGGCCCCGGGATGGCCGAGCGTCGACAGCTCCCAGTCGAGGACGGCCAGCACCCGTGGCTCGGTCGGGTGAAAGATCAGGTTGTCGATCCGGAAATCGCCATGCGCCAGCGCCGTCGCATCGTCGCCGGCAGGAATATTCGCCTCCAGCCATTCGATCAGGCGGTCCATCGTCTCATCCCGACCGGCCTCGACATCCTCGCGATATTGTTTTGACCAGCGGCCGATCTGCCGCGCGAAGAAATTGCCGGGGCGTCCATAGTCCCCAAGGCCGATGGCCTCATAGTCCAAGCCATGTAGCTGGGCGATCGTCGCGTTCATCGCGTCGAACAGAGCGGCCCGCTCCGCGTTGGAGACCCCGGGGACGCTGGCGTCCCAGAAGATTCTTCCCTCCACCATATCCATCACGTAGAAGGCCGAGCCGATGACGGAGCTGTCCTCGCACAGCCCGAACACATGGGCGACCGGAAAGCCGGCTCCGCCGATCGCGCTGAGCACCCTCGCCTCGCGCTCGACCGCATGCGCACCTTTCAGGATTTGTCCGGGCGGCTTGCGACGCAGCACATAGCTGCGTCCGGGCGTGATAAGCTTGTAGGTCGGGTTGGAAAGGCCGCCCTTGAACTGCTCGACCGTCAGTGGGCCTGCATAGCCGTCGACATGGTCGCTCATCCATCCGGCGAGCGCTGCTTCATTAAAGGCATGGCCAGGGCGGACCGGCGTGGTGCCGCTATTCGCCTCCGCATCGATCGCGCCGTTCATGCTGCCCGTGCCTCCATCCCCCGCAGGCTCCGCCGGTGGGAAATCATCGCTGTCATCGCGGATATTCCGGGGCGCCCAGCCGCGATCATGGCGTAGTCTTGCATCATGGCATCCTTTGGTCCGGCGCCCTATGGTGCAATCGTGCAGGACAATCAATGCCGGCAGTGGGGACGATCGCGCGACACGGGCGCTCAGCCGGTGGCCGGCGCGATAGCAGGAGCTCGATGCGAGCAGGCGAACCCATATCGACCGATCACAAGCGCCAGATTGCCACTGGACGAACCGAGCACCTTACGTCACTTCTACGGGAATCCTGAGCAGCGCAGGCTCGCGTGAAATACCTCAGCCGCTGAGCAGAACCGGAGAGCAGAGATGGAAGAGCAAAAATTCCAGATTTTCAGGAAGGCCGATGGGCATCGCTTCGGCGACGAAGCGGTGCTTACGGACGATCCGACTCCCGTCCAGGCGGAAGGCCTACAGCGGATGCTGGATGCGGGAGTGACGGATGGGGCCGAATTCACGCTCTTGTGCAATGTGCCCGGCTTCGCGCTGGTGCATTGCTGGTTCAAGCAGGATTACCCGCTACCTCTGCACAGCCATAGCGCCAACGGGCTTTATTATATCGTGTCAGGATCGGCCCGGCTCGGGACCGAAACACTGGGCCCCGGAGATTGCATCTTCATACCCGCCAACACGCCCTACACTTACCGCGCCGGGCCGGAGGGCGCGGAAATACTCGAATTTCGGCATGATCTGAACGCCGACTACCGGAACTATGCGAAGAACAAGGCCTTCTACGACAAAGCCGTCTCGACGATTCTGGCAAACCGCGATGCATGGCGCAAGGCGGCGCTGCCGGGACATTGCGTCTGATCTGGCCGGCCGGCCAGCGGATACGCGAAACGCCTCTTCCAGCTTCCGATTCCGCGGTCAGCCTCCGAAGCGCCTCGCGCCAATGGTTTCGTCGCGGCGGTTTTGCCTGCATCAGGCGCCGATCATGCGCAGACCGCCATCGACGGCGATCAGTTGCCCGGTGATGAAGCCTGCGCCCTCGCTGACGAGAAACGCGACCAGCGGTGTGCAATCCTTCTCGGCGTTGCCCAGCTTGCCGCCGATCGGGATGCGCTGCGCCATATAGCGGTCGTGCTCTTCGAGCTGCTCAGCCGTCATCATCGCGCGGATGCGATCGTAGGGCGGGGTGTGCATGGCGGGCGCGAGGCAGTTGACGGTTACGCCATATTGGCCCCAGCTGAGCGCCGCCGATCGGGTCCAGCCATGTACCGCCGCCTTCGCGGTGCTGTAGGCGGGTGAATGCGTGTTGCCCTCAAGTCCCTCGACCGAGCCGAAATTGAGGATGCGGCCACCACCGTTCGCCCGCATGTGTTCGCACGCCGCCTGATTGGTGTAGATAGCGGACTTTACGTTGGTCGCGATCATGAGATCGATCTGCACATCGTCGACATCCTCAACGGGACCGGGTGCCCATTTGCCGGCAATGTTGACGAGTCCGTCGATGCCGCCCAGCGCCTTCGATATCTGTTCGAACATGTCGAACACCGCCGCTCGGTCGGCGAGATCGCATCGCCACCAGCTTGCGAGCGGCTCGAGTTCCGCGGCCGGTTCGGTGTTGTTGAAAATGGCGGCGATCTTTGCGCCACGCGCAGCAAGGCCGCGCAGCACGCCCGCGCCTATCCCGCCGGCGGCGCCGGTCAGCACGATCCGCCTGCCGCTGATCGCCTCGTCCATTCATCTTCTCCCTCAGGACCTTGATTATGTGCCGGCGTTCCGTTGGGGGCACCGGCGACCGCACCGTGCGGCACATCAACCTAACGAGCCTTCGCGCGGCAGCACAATGGCCTTTTTTGTCCCCGCGGGCGCATGAGATCGGTGATCGATAAGCTCCGGGCTGCGGCAGCCCTCCCGCGCGCGACGCTCCCCCGATGCGACCCGACCGACTACAGATCGGTCCAAAGAAGATCCCGTACGATTCCGCCGCGGTGAATCTGTCTGGACCTTCACCGCGGGGTGCTGCACATTGAAGCCATGGCTATAGCCGAGATGGACGCATGGCTGGGCAAGACGCTGTTCGTCCCGCCGATCATCGGCCTTTGCCAGCTCACCCGACAGACGCAGTTCGCCATCTCGCGTCTGTTCTGGTTCGTCGTTGCGCTCGATCAGCTGCGCGTGGCGCAGACGCTCGCGCAGCAGGTGGTCGCCGGTCTGTTCGCCGTGGGGATGATGGTGACCGCTTCGTTCCGCGCCGATCTGCCTGCGATGAGCATGTTGTGGTTCCGCATGATGGCCTTGGCCTTCCTTGTCCTGGACGTGCTGCACGGCGTCTTGCGCAATGACTGGATCGGCGTCGAGATCTGGCTGCTGGTTCTGTTCGCGGAATATGCCGCTACGATCCGCACGATACCGCCCGGAAAGACGGGGAAGCGGGAGCATTTGCCTCGGGAGCGGCGAGCCAATAGCCGTCTTCGCCGTGAACGGGCCGTCGAAATCCCCTGGTTGTCGGCGATGCTCTGGGCCGGGATAGGAGCGCGACGCAGACGGCAGGCTCGGCTCGAACGAAAACCCCTGTCGAGGCCGGCGATCGGGGCGGAAGCGCACCCGCACCGTCTTTAACGGATGAACTGCTTTACGTAGTCACCGCCAAGGCCGATCGATTCGAAGTGGCGACGGCACATGTCTATCTTGGTGAAGACATCGTCATATCCGGTCTGTCGACCATCGGGATCGCAATAGATCAGTGCACCCGTGACGTGAAACAGCGTTATCATCTCTGCCACGTCCTCAGGAACGATCAGCGTGTGCGTTTCGCCGGGCGCCTCGAAGGCGTAGGAACCTTCTTCGGCCACCCAGCTATGCTCCAGATAGCGCCAGCGTCCTTTGAGGACGAAGGCATGAACCGGCCCGGGATGACGGTGGCGTGTGAGAATGCCCGATCTTCGCACGCGCAGCAGATTGACCCAATAGCCTCCGGACACCGAGAGGCAGAGAGGGCGCATCGAGACATGCTCGGTTTGCGGAACCCACATGCGCTCATCGTCTCCGGCGATATTCTCGAGGACGATTTCAGGCATCGCGTCGATGGGAAATGGAAGGCGATAAGGCGTAAATGCCTCATCGCGGGTCTCGATTTGATGTGCCAGAACATCCTCCCTGCGTTGGTCTCCGCCGGAATCACGCATGATCCATGCCTTGTCCTGATATTCACCTGCACAGGCTCTGCAAGTATTTTGATGTGCCGCCAGGAGATCTGTGCGTGACCTGGACGGCCGATTGCTGATCCTGTCGGCTTGTGAGGAGGAAGGCAGCGCGTGACGCAGCGTTCGACCGGTCAGGAGGGTTCGGTTATATAAGGCGCGAGCGGCGCTCGCGGCGGGGATCCGTTGACGTTCCCGGCTCTTATCCGTCCTGCAGGATTCTTCGGGCGTGGGACGGAAATGATTTGCGCCAGTCCCGCTTTTGGTCGTTAGACCTGGCCCGCTTACAAGGGAATAACAGCAGGGCGCTCCTTCGGCCGGCATGCGCCCGCGTCCCAAACCAAGGAGTGGACAGATGGGCACATCGGTATTCGGTCTGGAATCCAAGGGAGCGCTTGTGCTCGGTGCGGGGCAGGGCATGGGCGAGGCGACGGCCTTGGCGCTTTCCCGTGCCGGCTGCCGGCTTGCCCTCTTCGATTATGAGCTGGATCGGGCGTCGCGGGTTGCGTCGCGCATCGAGTCAGAAGGCGGTGTGGCGACGGCGATCCAGGGCGATGCACTGAATGACGAGGAGATGAGGACGGCAATCGCTAAAGCCGACGACATGCTCGGCGGTATCGATGTGATGGCCAGCATCATCGGAATGGCCGCATGGAGCACGCTCACCGATATGACCGCGGAAACCTGGGACTTGGATCACAAACGCAATCTCCGCTATTTCTTCATCGCGGGCCAGGCGGTTGCCAAGTCGATGTTGGCGCGCGGGAAAGGCGGCGCGATGGTTTGCGTCGCGTCGGTGGACGGCATGCGTACCGCCCCCTACCACGCTTCCTATGGAGCCGCGAAGGCCGGGCTCATCCATCTGATGCAGTCAATGGCATTCGAATGGGCGCCGCATGGCATTCGTGTAAATTGCGTCACGCCCGGCTCGATAATATCGCCGCGCGTTCCCTTTCAGGAGGACCCGGAGCGCGAGCGCCTTTTTGCCGAGGGCATCCCGATGGGCCATCGCGGTCGCGCCGAGGACATCGCCAATGCAGCGCTGTTCTTCCTTTCCGATCTGGCCAAATATGTGACGGGACAAAATATGCCGGTCGACGGTGGCCTGCTCAGCCGCAGCCTGTACGACTACAGCAAGCAAGCGGCGCTCGTGTCCAGCGGCGGGACAATAGGGATGGCCAAGAGCGGATAAACAGGGTCGTCGATCGGCAGAGGCCACGCTGGCAATTCTTGTTTTCAGCCGCAATCGAGACCCATAGGCGCAGACTTAGGAGAGTGGCGTAGCCCATGGCGCAATATAGCGCGGCTCGATGAGCTTGACTCGTCGGGCCTTGCTTAAGCCTCTGCGGCGCTTGGGCGTTTCCAAGGCGTGATGCGTTAGCATCTCAGCGCCTTGGTATAAGTCGCGATTGCTGGCGCGTCGGGTTTGGTGGGGACGTGATGGTCGCTTCCCCTCGGCGGCCCGTCCTCCCTCCGGGCAACGCCACACGCCTTTCCGTCGACCTCGCCGGTCATGCTGAGCGCGCGCGCCTATTTGGAGAGATAACCGAAGCGATGCATGTCGTTTCCGCCGCGCTGGAGGAGCGAAACTCTGACTTTGCCTGATAGCGATCGGAAGCGCACGTCAGCGCCTCAGAACTTTCTTGCTCCGAATAAATCATACCTACAGCGAATAGGTTGTAAGGGGATGCCAGTTGCAGGTAGAGGATGGGAGCATGAGGAAATCCTCAAAGCCGCAGCCGGTCAACGCTCTCATTAGGGGGCTGGAAATCCTGTCCTGTTTCACTCGGCCGCGGACGGAACTCACCGTATCCGAGATCGCCCGCAGAGTGGGTTTGAGCCAGCCGACTGCCTGGCGGATGTGCCAGACGCTGCTGGAGCAGGGATATCTCGTCCGAAGCGCGAGCAGCAAGGGACTGCGCATTGGCGCACCCGCTCTGAGCCTCGGCTATTCAGCAATTGCGGGACTCTCTTTCGCCGAGATCGCATTGCCGTACATGCACGAGATAACGGCGGCGACCTCGGGCACGACCTCGCTCAATCGGCGCCACGGAAGCGACATCATGTCGGTGGAGCGCGTCGATGGCGCCTTCGTGCGGCCCAACGCGCCTATCGGTTGGTGCGTACCGATGGTCTCGGTCGCCTCGGGGCTAGCGGTGCTGGCCGCCTTGCCAGTCGATGCCCGAAGAGCGGCACTGGACCTGTTCGAGGATGGCGACGAACGCCGCGCCCGCCGTCTTCAGCGTGTCGACGATGCGCTGAAGTCCTATGCGGAACTTGGTTATGTCCGGATATCCCATTCTCTGGGGGTCGATTACACGACGATCGCGGTCCCCCTGTTCGAAGACAATAGCGAACCTGCCGACCAATGGGCTCTCAGCTGCGGCGGCATCGGTGATCGCTGGTCGGACGAGGATGTTTTGGCGGCGGCCGCCGCTCTCAAGCGGGCGCGGAGCCTTTTGGAGCCAGCTCTGCTACCCAGCCTGACGTCCAAGGCGAACCTGGGGCCCGATGCAGCTGGAATTCTGTAGCTCGCCGCTGCGCAGGTTGCCCAGACGAGCATGAGACCCCTGTGACCACGGCCCGCTCGATCCGGGATGAGCGCGGGCCGACCGGCCAAGTCTCGCCGATATCTGGCCAGGTGCCGCGCTCGGGCCCGTGGTACTTCAATGATAGCTTCTGCCCCCGTCGGTCGCCAAAGTCGCTCCCGTGACGATCGAGGCCGCGTCACTCAACAGAAACAAGATGCACTCCACGATCTCCATCGGATCGGCTGCACGACCCAGGGCGTAGCGGCTTCCTGCATCATCAATGCTCACGCTACCCAGCGACCGACGTCCCGTCTCGGTGTCGACGAGGCCGGGGCAGACCACGTTGACCCGTATATCGGGCGCCAGCTCTGCCGCCATCGCCTTGGTAAGCCCAATCAGTCCGGCTTTCGAAGTGGTATAGGCGGGCGCACGTGCGGTCATGGGCACGAGCGCCTGAGCAGTAGCAACGTTGACGATGGATGCGTGACCGGCAGCCCGGCGCAGGAGCGGCAGCGCGCCCTGGCAGAGCCGGAACGGGCCGGTCAGGTTGACATCCATGACACGTTGCCACTCGCCCAGTGGCAAAGTGTCGAACGGAGATCTGCCGGTGACCGCCGCGCAGTTTGCGATGCCGTGGAGGGTGTCGGTCAACGTCGCCAGCTTCGCGAGCGCGGCGTCCATTTCCTCCGCCTTGCCGAGATCGAACTGCAGGATCTGCACGCCGGGCAGAACCGCCAGCCGCTGCAATTCCTCCTCCTTGCGACCGCAGGCGATGACATTTGCCCCGCGCGCCGCCAATGTCGTTGCGACCACTCCGCCCAGGCCTGAAGTGGCGCCGGTCACGACGATGGTGCGTCCAGAAAAGTCGCCGGTCTGGCTCGGTTGCTGTGCCGTCTTTGCCGACATCAGATTGCCGCCGCGCCATGATGGGACGAGACGGAGCCCCCGAACATCATCAGCCGCTCACATGATCTTCTCATTTTGTAATCTCCTCCATGACGAGCGCCGCTTTGCGAAGGCGAGTCGCCTGCGTGCGCTTCTGACTCTCAGGATCCGTAGCGGGCTGCCGCGCCGGATGAAATGGTTACGACCAGGCATTGTGGAGTCGGCAACAGCGCTGAAGGACGGTTTGTGCCGACAGGACGCTTCGCCGAGACGCAACCGCCCGACAATGCGCTGCGACCTTAATTCACCAGGAGCGTGCGTAGATTGTCCCGCATGATGTCCTGTACGATCTTCGGATCGAAGCCGTCGAGCGACTCCATGAATTCGGCTGGCTCAGCCAGACCCTCGGCATGAGGAAAGTCCGACCCCATCACGACCCGATCGGCACCGATGCGCTTCACCAGCTCGGCGGTGTTGTCCTCGTGGAAGGGGACGACATAAACATGCCGTTTGAACATCTCGGAAGGATGGGCGGGCGGCATGCCGCCGGGCCAGTCGCCGAAGCGTCCCCACATCGCAGCCTTGTTTATTGATTTCAGAAGATAAGGGACCCAACCACAGCCATTCTCGACACTGAGCACCTGAATCCCGGGGAAGCGGCCGAACAGATTGTGCAGGATCATTGCGGCAAGCGTGGTCATGATCGGATAATCGACATGGAACATCGCGAACTGCAGGGGGGACGTGTCGCGATTACCGGGCTTGGCCTTCTCGCCCCACGCCGTCGAATTCTCGAAAAATCCGGCCGAGAGATGCAACCCGATCGGAATCCCGGCCTCCTGGACCCGCGCCCAGAACGGATCGAACTTGCGATCTGCGATCGAACAGGGGTTGGGGCCGCCGCCCGGTCCGGGCCGCATGTAGAGCACCTTGGCGCCGGCTTTCAGTAGGCGATCCAACTCCTCGATCGCCATGTCGAGATCGGCCAGAGATATGAGCGGGGCGCCGAAAATCCGGCCGTCCTCACCGAAGCCCCAATCCTCCTCGAGCCAGCGATTGAACGACCTGATATTGGCGTAGAGGGCCGGGAGATTGTCCAGCATATCCTGCTCGACGCAGTTGGCCATTGACGGGAACATCAGCGTCCCTTCGACATTCTGCTCGTCCATCAGCGCCAGTCTGGCCTTGCGGTCATGAAATGCCGGGAGCATCGCGGCTTCGCTGTGGGCATCGGTGAACCCGCCGAGACTGGGATCCTTCAATATCGCCTTGAACGATCCGGGCAGTTCGGTCCGCTCAAATTTGGTATTGGTAAATCTGAGGTGGTGATCCCCATAATACCAATATTCCTTGCCATTATCGTGCCGCTTCGGATGGATCGCGACATCCGAATATTTCTTCTCGATATGTCGGCTGAATGAGTCGCGCACCTCATAGAAATGATTATCCGCGTCCCACAGCTTGTAAGAGACCTTCTCCACGAACCCGTTTCCTTGTTCTGAACTGCTATATCGGCCTGCTATTTTGTTTGGCGATGGCTTCACCTTCGGGTCGGCCGGCCAAGACCGAGAGAGGGATCTGCCACGCGTTCGACTCAGCGGGATCAGCGGTTCGCACCTAGGGATAATGCCATAGGCTGGCCGAAGGTGCGAGACCGAGGCGTTCCGCCGTCAATCGGTTTCACGCATCGACGAAAGCCTGATTGAGCGCGAACGCCTCCTTGGGAAGATCGACATTATATAGCCGGGCCGCGTTGGCGAACAGGATCTTGTCCTGGACACGTTCGGGCTGGGCCTCGAGGCCGTTGGTGAGCGCCTTGGCCACCGCTTCCCGCCCGCCGAGACAGGTGGTGTGCGGAAAGTCGGTCTCGAACATGATATTGTCCTCACCGACCTTCCGGATGTAAAAATCGTCGAGCTGCTCGAACCAGTAATTTACGAACACCTGCTTCTTGAAAGTCTCGCTTGGCGGCTCCTTGAACTCGGGCCTCTTCTTCCAGATCTGAGCGACATTGTAGTGATAGTCGAGCGATTCAAGGCAGAAATTGATGTGGCCGAGGCCCGTTTCGACTGCCGCGAAGCGCAATTCGGGGAAGCGCTGGGGCACGCCCGACATCAGAAGATCGGCCACATGCCCGCAGACCATCAGGAAGGCGAGGGTCGAAGACCGCACATAATTGGCCTCGATGCCGTCGGTCCGGTTGCGACCCGCATTGAAGAAATCGTCCGCGAAATCGCCGCCACCGGAATGAAAGCTGATCGGCAGATTGGCCTCGCGGATGACCGACCATAGCGGATCCCAGGCCCTGTCGCTCAGATATTGCCAGCCATGCTCATGAGGAGCGCCGCTGAGCAATACGCCCTTATGGCCGATCTTGGCTGCGCGCTCGACCTCTTTCACCGATGCCGCGATATCCCACAGCGGCAGGACGGCCATCGGAATGAAGCGCTCCGGCGCAGGCGCGCTGAACTCGATCATGAAGTCGTTATAGGCCTGAACCATCCCGAGTTTGATCTCCTCGGCGATGTTCTTGTACATGCCCATGACCACGGCACCGAGATTTGGGTATAGCACCTGCGCCCAAACACCCACCTCGTCCATATATTTCAAGCGTTTATGTACATCCCATGCGCCGGCGTGGGACTCGTCGCGCCTTGGCGGTATCGACAAGGATCCGCCGGGAAAGCCATAGTTCGCGCTGCCCCAGGCCGAGAAGATCGGCTTGTCGCCGACGAACCAATATTCAAGCTCCCGCTTCTGGTGCATCTTCACATGCGGCACCGCATCGCCGAATTTCTTCGGCATCCGCGACGTCCACAGATCGGGCGGCTCTGTGACGTGCGTGTCGGTGTCGATTATCGGCTTCGAGAAGATAGAGTTCATGGGCATCCTCCAAAACTAGACGGCTCATCGTCGGACTTTCGACGGCCGCTCATCCACCCTTCACGCTGGAAACTTGTCCGAGGTTGCTGCGGCGACGACAGCCGCATCACGCCAGACCATTTTATTCATCTAATGAATAGTTCACTCTGTATATGAATACTATACGCGGTCGGCGCAGGCGTGTAAAGCCGGACGATGTGCGGGGCTGGCGTGGCCATCAATGATGCTCCGGTCGGGCGGCTTGCGGTCGGCGCGCATCGTCCCTGGCCGGCGCGATGATCGGCTGCTGCTCAGGAGGATGATGAAAGCGGTGGTTTCAACGGCGGTCGAGCCGGGGAGGAATAGCCGCGACGACAAGGATCCGGCGCAAGCGGCCGCGGTTCGGTCATCGCAAGGCGCTTCCAGCGCAATCAACGCCCGACGAGGGCGCAGGTCCGTGGCTCGTGGCCGGTAAATTCAGGCGCGGAGCGGCCGGATCACCAGGCGATGCCGATCTTTCCGAAATGCGATCCCGACAGCTGGTAGCGGAACGCGTCGGCGAGCTCGCTCAGCGCGAAACGGCGATCGATCACCGGGCGAATGCCGATGGCATTGATCGCCCGGACCAGCTCTTGCTGGTGACGCCGGGAGCCGACCATGAGCCCCTGGATCTTCGCCTGCTTCCCCACCAGCGCTACGGTGGATATGGAGCCGGCGATCCCCGAGACGGTGCCGATCAGGGCGATGTGGCCGCCCGGGCGGACGGCGCCCATGGAATTGGTGAGCGTGCCCGCGCCGCCGAGTTCGAGCACCAGATCGACGCCGCCGCCGGACCGATCGCGCACGGCGCGGCCCCACTCCGGTACCTCGCGATAGTTGATGATGTGATCCGCGCCGAGCTGCCGCGCGCGGTCGAGCTTTTCGTCTGATGATGATGTGACGATCACCGTGACGCCCATCGCCTTGGCGATCTGCAGCGCCCAGATCGATACTCCGCCGGTGCCGAGCAGCAATATGCTGTCGCCTGGCTTGGTCCCGCCGTCGACGATGAGGGCGCGCCATGCGGTTAGCCCCGCCGTGGTGATCGTCGCCGCCTCTACGGCGTCATAACCGCGCGGCGCATGAGTGAAAGCCGTTGCCGGCGCCACCGCATATTCGGTGGCATAGCCGTCTATGCCGTCGCCGGGGACGCGTGCCAAGACGCAGTTCGGCGCGCCGTCCTGCCAGTCCGGATAGAAACAGGAGATTACGGCGTCGCCCGCGGCGAACTCGGTCACGCCGTCGCCGACGGCCTCGACGATGCCGCCCCCGTCGGCGAGTGCGATCCGGCCCGCCGCCGCGCTCGCACCCGAATTGACGACGCCGAGATCGTGAAAGTTGAGCGAACTGCCATGGAGCGCGACCCGGATCTCGCCGGGCGCCGGCTGTCCTGGATCGGGCCGGTCGGCCAGCTGCAGCGTATCGAGCGTGGCGGGTGAACCGACGACCATGGCTTTCATCGCAGCAAATTCCTCAATTGGGGGGGGCTTCGCCATTCGAGCAACAGCGGCATCTGGAATCAAGGCAAATTTTTCGGCGCGGACAATGTTCGCTGCCGCACGGCTGCGACGCGGTTGACGCGGCGCACCGGCCGCGAATAGGCTTCCGTCGAGCCCAAGCGGGCGCGCGGCAAGGGTCGCGGCCTAGAGAAGCGCGCGGTAGGGCAGGGAGAGCGAGGTGATGATGGCACCGGCATGCCGCCCCATTGCGAGCTTCGATTCCCGCGCACGACCGTGGACGAAGGAGCAGCAGACATGCATGATCTGGTAATTCGCGGCGGCCTGGTGGTCGACGGATCGGGCGGCGCTCCCTTCGCGGCCGACGTCGCCATAGATGGCCGGTTGATCGTCGCGGTCGGCCGGGTACCCGATGCTGGCCGCGAGGAGATCGACGCCGCCGGCAAGATCGTCACCCCCGGCTTCGTCGACATCCACACCCATTATGACGGCCAGGCGACCTGGGATGCGGAGATGGCGCCGTCGAGCTGGCATGGCGTCACGACGATCGTCATGGGCAATTGCGGCGTCGGCTTCGCCCCCGCCCGACCCGGCCGGCACGACTGGCTGATCGGGTTGATGGAGGGGGTCGAGGACATTCCCGGCTCCGCCCTCGCCGAGGGCATCAAGTGGGAGTGGGAGACCTTTCCCGAATATCTCGATGCGCTGGAGCGGCTTCCCCGCACGATCGACATCGGCACCCATGTGCCGCACGGCGCGCTGCGCGCCTATGTGCTCGGCGATCGCGAACGGCCGGGCGCGGTGCCGACGCCCGATGACATCGAACAGATGGCAGCGATCGTCGAGGAAGCGGTGCGCGCCGGCGCGCTCGGCTTCTCGACCTCGCGCACGGTGCTACACCGGTCGGTGGACCAGGAACTGGTGCCCGGAACGACCGCGACGAGCGACGAGCTGCTCGCGATCGGCCGGGCGGTCGGCCGCGGCGGCTACGGCGTCATCGGCCTCGCCAGCGACTTCCGCCACGAATGGAACGACTTCGGCTGGATGGGGCAGATTTCGCGCGAGACCGGCATGCCGGTTTCCTTCACGGCCGCGCAGAACCCCCACAAGGATCTCACCCTCGACGAGCAGCTCGGCGCGATGCGCAGCGAGAATGCACGCGGCGCGAAGCTGGTGGCGCAGATCGCGATCCGCGGCGTCGGCATCGTCATGACCTGGCAGGGGACGATGCACCCGTTCATGTTCAAGCGCAGCTGGGCCGCGATCGCCCGGCTGCCATGGCCCGAGCGGCTCGCCCGGCTCAAGGACCCCGCCTTCCGCCGCCAGCTGATTTCCGAGCCCAGCCGATTGCCCAACTCGGAGATCTTCCGCGTGATAACCGCCGAGTGGTCGATGCAATATGAGATGGATCCCGGCTTCGACTATGAGCCCGGCGAACAGGACAGCATCGCCGCCCGGGCCGCCCGCGCCGGCGTCTCGGGCGACGAATATGCCTATGATCTGCTGATGCGCGAGGAGGGGACCGGCTTCATCTATTATCCGGTGTTCAACTATTTTGACGGCAATCTCGACTTCCTCGTCGATTTGCTGACCGCCGACGACACCGTCAATTCGCTGTCCGACGGCGGCGCGCATTGCGGGACGATCTGCGACGCCGCCTCGCCGACCTTCCTCCTGCAGCACTGGGTGCGCGAGCGCGACGGCCAACGCATCTCGATCGAGCGCGCGATCAAGCGCCAGTGCCGCGATACCGCGCTGCTCTATGGCATGCACGATCGCGGGCTGGTCGCGCCGGGCTATCTCGCCGATCTCAACATCATCGACATGGATCGGATCGGCCTCGGCCCGCTGTGGATGGCGAACGACCTTCCCGCGAACGGCCGTCGCCTGCTGCAGAAGGCCGACGGCTATGTCGCCACGATCAAATCGGGCCAGGTCACCTTCCGCGACGGCATCATGCAGGGCCCGACTCCCGGCGGCGTGATCCGCGGCCCCCAGCCCGCGCCGGAACCCGCGAACGCCTGACCACGGCGCCGGCAACGCCGGGACCGGGGGCTGGCTGCCGCGGTGAAAAATGGCGGCACCGGCGCCAAAGCGGACGAGTTGGAGCATTAACGCATTAGCTTTCTGCTCATCATTATTGCTTCTCGCCCTCTGGAACGAAGAGCACCGTGATCGACCTGATGCCCCTCGTCGGCATTCCGTTCTCATCTCGAATTACTTTGATACGCTTGGTGGCGCTGATCGCTGGGCAGGCTTCAGCTGCTGCCAGCGACCTTTTAGGAGCCTTGAAAATTTCGCAGCTTTCCAGTGTCCCGTCTGGTCCGACTACGCCCACCAGATCGACGCGCTCCTCTCGGCCGCCTGGACCGATCGCGGCGGAACCCAGAACCAAATTAGGCGGAGGCTTCTTGTAATAGTTTTCTCCGGCACCCTGCGGCTCCCATACCACGCGGTCACTCCATACGCCGGGAACGGAAGACCCGCTGGCGTCCCTGGCGGCCCCGAAACGCGCTCGCTGAAGCAATGCTGCGCAGACCCTTCGGTCTAACTCGCGAGAAGCGCTCGCTGTGGTGATCTGACAGCTCACGGGTGCTCCGCTCCGGGCGATCGTGAGATCGAACCCGGTCACGCCCTTGGGGGCCCCTATGCCGGCTAGGTCTTCCGCCAGCACCCATCGTGCCGGATTGCCGCGTGGCGTAACTGACTTGAGAGCCTCGGCGACGGCCTGCGTTGAAAGTCCGACCCCGGCAGCGATTACCAGCCAAAGTTTCATAGGAGCCTTCTCCTGTTGAGCTCGCCATTATGGAGCGCATCTGCGGGGCGGCAATCGGGGAAATGGTCGGAAACGGCGGAAGCGACGCTGCGGAACCTATTGGCCTCCTTGACGCTAATGACACCGAGCGGAGAAAGCCGGCGACGCGTGCGCAAGGGATGCGTCGCCCATTGGGAGATGGGTTATGATCTGGACGATCGCGGGCATCCTGTTGCTGCTCTGGATTCTCGGCTTTGCCTTTCACGTCGGCGGTGGGTTGATTCACATCATCCTCGTTCTCGCCGTTGTCGCGGTGATCGTGCAGTTGGTCAGCGGCAGACGAGTGGTCTGACGCCTGCGCTCGGCCGCTATTTCATTCGGCGGCAGGGCGCGCGCTCATCGCGCTGATTGCGGCCTTGTCGGCCGAGGACCGCAGTGCCATCGCTTTGCCCGAAGAATCGTGTCACTGGCAGGTCGAGCCCGAACCGAGGGGCAGCGCCCGGCCAGACGAAAAACGTCGTGGCGGGTTTGTGGGATGAACGCTGCGCTCACCCGGACTCTGTGAAGGAATGAGGATGGCGGTCGAAGTGGCGAATATCGATGCGCTGGGTGCAATGACGTACATCACGGTGGAGCCGGGCCCCGGATACGCCACTATAATCCTCGATCGGGCCGAGGCCATGAATGCCCTCTGCTTGCCGCTGCGGCAGGAGTTGGCGCGCGCGATCCGCGCCGCTGATGCGGACGAGACGGTCAAGGCGATCATCGTCACGGGCCGCGGCGAGCGCGCCTTTTCGGCCGGAATGGACCTGAAGGAACTCGCGGTTTCCGGTCCCGGCGGCGTGTTCGACCACGAGCCGCAGGACAGCCCCTCGGTCGCCATGCGCGCCTGCCGCACGCCGCTTATCGCGGCGGTGAACGGCGCGGCGATCACGGGTGGGTTCGAACTCGCGCTGGCCTGCGATATCCTGATCGCATCGACCAAGGCGCGCTTTGCGGACACCCATGTACGCGTCGGCATTTTGCCGGCCTGGGGCCTGACCGTCCGCTTGCAACAGCTGGTGGGCCCCTCGCGAGCCAAGGAAATCTCGCTGACGGGGAACTTCATCGATGCCCGGACGGCGCTTGCGTGGGGGCTGGTGAACCGGGTGACCGAGCCGGAGGACCTGCTCGCCGAGGCGCAGCGCATCGCCAGCGACATCGCCTCGTGCGACGCCGCCACCGTGCAGTTCAACAAGGAGACCATAGACGGCATGGTCGGCCTCGATCTCGACGAGGCGCTCGCCCGCGAGCGCCGCCGCTCGGAGGAGTGGGTGGCGAACGCCGGGCCAGCCGACATGGAATCACAACGCAAGAAGGTGATGGCGCGCGGCCGTCAGCAACAGTCCGGATAAACGGCAACAGCCGGCTCCGCGGAAGAGCGACATTCGCACGATCCGGGAGGCGGGTGACGGACGGCTCGTCAAACCGGGAGATCACACGCCGGACCGAAGCAGCCCCGACGGGCCGATCTCGGAGGACGGCGGACCGCCATCAACGACCGTGTGCACATTCACGATCTTGACCGCGGCGAACTTCCACTCATCGGCAACCCGCACGTAATTCTCGTAATAATAGGCGAAATTGTGGCGGAGCCGTCGCGATGTAGACGAGTTCTCGTCGAAGAACAGATATTCTACCGCCCAAATTCCAGAGGCAGTATCCCTGTCGCCGATGGTTATTTCGCAATTGTGCCCATGGTGGATCTTTATCGCGCCTTCACTTGCCAATGCGGCTTGCCTGACAATCTCGTCGCGCCCCCTTGCGACGAGTGTCGATGGCCCTGCCAGCTGCGCCGCCTCCATAATGGCATCATCGACAAATAATTTCCCGAAGCTTTCGAAATCATGCATGTCGGTGAAGCGAAAATACCGCGCCTTAAGCTCCTTGAGATCCTCACGGGCCAATAGTTCGTCCAGTCCCTTCATCGCGCTCTCCTCCCCAAATTGTTATTCAGCAGGTGGATATAACAGAAGCGATTACGGAGAATACATATTGACGGATGTTTCGCAGGTGGGGCGGGGCGGGTTCGGGGATAGCCATAGGTCATTAGCTGAGAACGCCAAAATTATCAAACAGTTAAGAAATGCAAGAACACGAGTTCGCGTCGATACCAGCGCTACGATGGCAAGCGGCAAAAAGGGGGCCACGCTCCTCAACCTATTTTGCCGAAACCCCTGGTCCTGTTGGTGAAGTAGCCCACCTATGTTATCCGGTCCCGGCGGACCGCGCGGATTATGGGAACAGCGTAAATGGGTGAAGACTTCGTCATTGGAGTCGATGTGGGCGGTACGTTCACGGACGTTGTGAGCAGCAACGGAAGCGACACGTGGCGCGCCAAAGCCCCCACCAATCCGGCGGTGTTCAGTGAGGGTGTGCTCGGGGCGACCAGCCTCGTCGCGAAGCAAATGGGCCTCTCGTGCGACGAACTGCTCAGAAATACGCGCAGATTCGGCTTAGGCACAACTGCGGTGACCAACGTGCTCGCCACGCGACGTGGGGCGAGGGTCGGGCTTCTGACGACAGCCGGCTTCGAGGACCATCTGCATGCGAGAAACGATCGCCTGGGTTGCGAGGGTTGGCTTGTGGCGCCTTGGTTGCCCGTCCAGCGAACTTTCGTCCGTGGTATCAATGAACGGATCGATCGTAATGGTGATATTCTGGTTCCACTCAACTGCGATGAACTTCTTCAGACCTGCAAAGAACTCATCGAGGTAGATGGAGCTCAAGCTATCGCGATTTCGTATCTCTGGTCTGTGCGAAATCCACGCCATGAGGCTCAGACGGTCGAAATCATTGCACAGAATTGGCCTTCATTGCCCGTGTTTGCCGGGGCGGCTCTTCATCCACTTTTACGGGAATATGAACGAACCAAACTGGCGGTGCTGAGCGCATTCTCAGCTTCGGCACTTGACGGCATTGAGGAGCTTGAACGGGAGCTCGCACAACGAGGCATGGAGTGTCCGCTGCTTCTGCTGCACTCGGGCGGCGGCGCAATGTCGACGCTCGAAGCCCGGGCAAATCCCCTTGGGCTAGCATCCTCCGGGCCGGCGGCTGGCGCGGTCGCGGCAGCCGAGTTCGCGTCTGCTGCGAATTATTCCGACGTGGTAACCTGCGACATGGGAGGAACGAGCATTGACGTCGCGGTGATCCGTGATGGGGTTCCAGAACGTGCCCAAACGATTTCCATCCAAGGTATCACGACCTCTCTTTCCGCTGTGGACGTGGAATCCATTGGCGCTGGCGGTGGCTCTATAGCTTGGATTGACAGTCGGGGAATGCTACGCGTGGGGCCGCAGTCTGCCCGCGCAACCCCGGGACCAGTTTGCTACGGCAGAGGCGGAACCGAACCGACAGTCACCGACGCCATGGTGCTGCTCGGATATATCGATCCAAGCCATTTCTTGGGTGGCACGATACAGCTCGATGTCGAAGCGGCCCGGGCGGCCTGTCGCGCGCTTGGTTCAAAAATCAACATGAATGCAATCCAAGTCGCGCATGGCATTCGCGAGGTTGCTATCGTCGAAATGGGCAAGGCGATCCGGTCACGCTTAGCTTCAGGTGGGCTGGATCCACGAAAAATGGCGATGCTTGCCTTCGGTGGATCGGGAGCTCTCTTCGCCACGGCAATAGCCAAAGATATCGGGTTGCGCGCGGTGCTCACGCCCTACGCTGCGTCCGTGCTGTCAGCATTTGGCGCCGCGACTGCCGATATTCGGCGGGATCGCAGCCGCGCCGTCGATTTAATTCTTCCTTTGGATACTCGGGGGGGCCAAAATCTTCTTGATGATTTGATCCAACAAGTGGACGCAGAACTGGACGAGCATAAGGTTCCGCGCTCTGCGCGTAAGTTGATTTGTGAGGGCGAACTTCGATTTTATCGCCAGAAGTCATCATTGCGTATGCAAGTCGATCGTGACGAGCTTTATGGCGACAGGCTCGCCGATCGATTTTGCGCCGCTTATGCCGAGCGCTACGGCAAGAGCGGCATGACGGCAGAGTCCCTCATCGAGCTTTCAACGCTTCGGGTTATCGGGTTGGGCAAGATATTACGTGCCAGCCTCCCCAATGAGGTTGATGACGCCGGGTCGCTCGAAAGCGCACGCATCGGTACTAGAAAGGTGTATCGTTCGCCAGCGATCCAGGATGACGTGCTCGTGTTCGACATGGAGAAGCTCCGAAGCGGCCATGTCATCGATGGGCCGGCCTTGATCGATGCCGTGGACAGCACGCTTTGGGCTCCACCAGCCTCGCGGGTTGAAGTGGCCGGAGCTCGGTCGCTTGTTATCCATTTTTAGGTGACGTCATCCATGCTGGACCCAATTATTCTCGAAGTGCTTCGCGGCAAAATTGACGCCATTGCGCAAGACGGCGCCAAGACCATAATGCGAACCGCGATTAGCCCCGTCATCGCGGACAACGGAGATTGTTCGTGCTCGATCTACAGCGCCGACGGCGAGCTTCTCAGTGGCGGTGGTCCGGTTTTTATTCATTACCATTCCAACGCCGCAGGTGTTCGAAAGATCATTGAGTTGCACGGTCAAAGCGTTGCCGACGGCGACATTTTCCTGGTCAATGACCCGTACCAGGGAGGCGGGCTGCATGCGCAGGACGTTGTCATTCACATCCCCGTCTTCTGCGATGGCGCACTTGCCGCTTGGGTGGGGACGTCCGGCCACATGATGGATATGGGGGGAAGCGTCCTCGGGTCGTTCTCAACGAGCGCGACGGAGTGCATTCAGGAAGCATTGCGCTTTCCACCTATCCGGGTTTACCGCGCTGGCCAGGAACAGACAGACATCTGGGCGATACTTCGCACTAACATCCGAATGTCGGACATGGTCGAGACGGACATCCGTTCCCTGATTTCTGGCGCAAATATAGCTCAGAAAGAGTTGCAGCAGCTTGTGCGAGATTATGGGATAGGCGTTTTCAAGGAGGCGATGGCTACTCTTTGCGATCTCACCGAGCGTGAGATGCGACGAGCAATCCTCGAGCTGGAAGCGGGGTCATATTATTTTGTAAGCTGGTCCGAATGGTCGGACAAACTGTACAAAGTGCCTTGTACGCTAATGGTCGATGGTGATCACCTGACCTTTGATTTTTCTGGCGCTTCCCCCCAGGCACCTCATTATTTCAACTCGAAGGCCTATGTCATAAAAGCACTGATCGGGGTGGTTTTGCACCCATATCTGGGGCATGATCTTCCACTGAATGAAGGCGTCTTTCGAGTCTTTGACGTCGTCTGTGATGCAGGCTCCATCCTGGATGCGCAGCCACCTGCTCCGATCGGCGCACCCCATATGGATGTCGGGCAGACTGCTCTGGAAGTGGCGATGCGCGCCCTGAATATGGCCATCGCAGCATCGCCAGGCTCCCGCGCGCGGACCGGCATGTCGGGGCCTTCGGCCGGTTCCGGCTTTTTCATGCATACTCTCGCGGGGAAGGGCCGCACCGGCCGGCCGGATGGCTGGCTCATGATGGACGGAGGCTCGGTTGGCGCGTCGGCGGGGCACGACCGGGATACGCCGGATTACTATTTCGAGTCGAAGGGCAACAGCGCGTCTTCGGATCTCGTGGACATCGAAGTGCTGGAATCCTGGTATCCCATCCATGTGAATTATCGCCGGGTCCGGCGAGGTGCCGGCGGAGCTGGCATGCACCGGAGCGGCGCCGGTTGCTCGATGTCCTACCGGATCAGCGGTACATCCGAATTGACGCTTACCATCATGGGCCAGCGGGAGCGTGTCCCGATCGCTGGTGTTGCAGGCGGGCTGCCCGGTGCTTTGACGCGAATCTATCACCAGGATCACGCTGGAAACCTGGTTCCGATTCCATGCCACCAGGAGGGTGTGGTAGCTCCCGAAGGGCGGTCGATCATTTTCGATTGCCCAAGTGGCGGAGGCTGGGGCGATCCGTTGGAGCGCGACCCGGGCCAAGTTGAAGCGGACTTCGAGGAGGGTCGCCTCACGCCCGAGGAGGCGCGAACCGTCTACGGCGTGATTCTAGGCGATGCCGAGGCCACTTCCCTGACTCGTCGCCAAATGCTCGCACAACGCCTGGCGATGGCGGAGCCGCCGAGGCGAAGCCTGAGCTGGACCCCCGAACTAATCGCCTTGTCGAGGGGATCTGTGCTTCCCCTCGATACAGGCGTTGATCAACAAGGCGGGGTTGCGGTGAGCGCGCGATCTGGCGCGCCCCTCTCATTGGCCCCCGACCATTGGACTATGGGATGCCCGAGGATCCCCGATTTTCTCGAAACCACGCCAGACGTCAGCATCTCGGCCTATCTGGATCCAGCGACCGGACACCTTCTATTGGTCGATGTTGTTGCTCGGGGAGAATGCGAGCTTTCGGTCGGCGGCGGTCCTTCAAGGTGGCTAGACTTCGCGCACGCCAGCGTAATAGCTGCTGAATAACGCGATCTACTGCCCAGAATTTGTGGCCACACGCGGCTATTCCGCAGTCGGCTATATTCGCAAGTCGATCGTCAAGAAGCCCCTTCTGGAAGCGGAACGGATGTAGGCAAGCCGGGGAGGAAAAGCCACCCAGAGTATCCATCGGGCCGGTGAAGAGAGGCGGGACCCTCATTGATGTCGCTCCGTCGAGCGACCGCGACCGCATCCCTCGGTCGCGCTGATTCTCTCCCGCGCCAGCGGCGCGGCTATATATGCGCTATATGCGACAAGCAGTCGCCCAGGCGCTTGCCCTGTTCTGCTCGCCTTACGCCCGGCTCATCACTGCGGCGGAAATCGCGCTCGACGAAGCGGTCGCTGCCGGCCGCGTCCTCAGCGTCCTCACCCACAAGGCGATGGAATCGTAACCAAGGTTGGAGGCAGCGCAGTCGGGGCGGGGCGAGGGCTCCGTCGCGCTGCTTCCACGATCAGCACCCTGCCAGAGGTTAGTCACCTCTGCCAGAGTCAGCGTCGGATGGCGCGACCTAAGGGACCGGCGGACGCCATCCTTCCAGCTCGCTTTGGATGGCCCGGCGATACGCTGTCGCTTGGTCGGATCGGCCTCCGCCCGCTGTGGATGGCATGCGACCTTCCCGCGAACGGCCGTCGCATGCTGCAGAAGGACGACGGCTATGTCGCCACGATCAAGTCTGGTCAGGTGACCTTCCGCGGCGGCATCATGCAGGGCCCGACCCCCCGGCGGCGTGATCCGGGGCCCCAGCCCGCGCCGGAACCGGCGAACGCCTGACCCCGCGTCGGCAACGCCGGGACGGGGGCTGCGGGCCGGCGCGGCGGGACTGAAGGACGCGTGGCCCATCGCACCGAGCGGGAGAGCTACAAGCAACACGGTCGGGCCGACGCAGCCTTGGCCCGATCTCCGTAGTTTGGAACCGCTGTAATCCGCATGGGCAGACTGACCGATCGGCGCAACGCCGCCGTCCGCCGTGCCGATCGCCCCCCGGCAGGGAAGAAACCGTCAGGAGCTCGACGGAGCACAGCGGAGACAAAGCAGCGATCCCGAAGGGAGGCGGCATGCAGCCTCTCCTGTTTTGCATTTTTCGGTAAATTATTCAATTTTATTTCGAATAATTGACGGAGTATATTGCTGAGCATATATATGAGTTGGAATGCCAAAAACGGAGTCGAAGAGATGACGCAGAATGCTCGTTTGAAGGCTGTGGATGAGGCGCAAGCGTCTTCGAAGCGCGGTAAGTTTGTGCAGTTAGCAGGGAAGCGGACGATCAATGCGATCAAGGCCATTCGCGTGATCGGCAAGCTCGGCAACAGGTCGGCTTACGAATACACTGAGGCCGACGTGAAAAAGATCGCGTCGGCGCTCTCCAAGGAGATCGAAGCCCTCAAGGCGCGGATGCTTTCGACTGGCACCCGCGAAACCATCGAGTTCGAACTCTAACAACAGGATACGCCATGATGGCCGCCTACGATCCTGAAACGCTCTGCCTCTCCCTTCTTCACGCCGACACCGAGGCGGAGGTTGTCGAGACCCTCTCGAAAGCAGGTCTTTGGGATGACTGTACGCTATGGCGCGACCTTGGCGACGAGCCGGAAAACTACTCAACTGTCGGCAATCAGCAGAGCCGGGCCGAGCAGGCGCTGGTTGAAAAGCTTGTCAACGCCGTTGATACCAAGCTGATCGCCGCGTGCGTCGCGGCTGACGTGGATCCTGAAGGGCCAAACGCGCCGCCCACGATGCGGGCGGCGCGCGAGCGGTTTTTCGGCAACCAGCTTAACGACCTTAACGCACTTTCGCGTTCGATCACGGTCGCGGCGACTGGCGGCAAGTCCCCTAAGCACATGTCGTTGAGTATCGCTGACGATGGCGAAGGACAGACGCCGCTTGCGATGCCGCGCACGATCTTATCGGTAATGAAGGGCTCGAAAAAGCGAGTTCCCTTCGTCCAGGGACGCTTCCATATGGGCGGGACCGGCGTGCTCGAATTCTGCGGTGTCGAGCACAATCTTCAGCTCGTTATCAGTCGTCGTAATCCCTTGCTTCGGCCTAATCCGTCTGAAGCCGCTTCGGACAGTGACTGGTCTTTCACCGTCGTTCGTCGCAATGACCCGCAGCCGGGGTCGCCCAAAGGCAGCAACTACGTTTACCTGGCCCCGGGCCCACAGGACAGCGACGGTCGGCGGACGCTCCTGCATTTCAACGCCGACAGCTTGAAGATGCTACCGGAGAGGAACGAAGCCTACGCGCGCGACGCGGCTTGGGGAACGTTGTTCAAGCTGTACGAATACGAACTGCGGTTGAAATCCAATATCCTGCTCGATGACGGGCTCATGCGTCGAGTGCGTCTGATGCTGCCCGAACCGGCGCTGCCGATCCGTTGGCACGAATGCCGAGCTTTTCGAGGGCACACCGGCAGCTTCGACACGACCATGAAGGGCGTCATCCCAACGCTCGACGACGATCGGCGCAATCCCAAGCGGGACAATGTCGAGTGGTTCGACAAGTTCACCCTCGACGTCGAAGGAGAGCCGTTCGAGGGTCGCATTTATCTGTTCAAGACCGCCAAAGCCGCCGAGGCATATCGGCGCGACGAGGGCATCGTTTTCACGCTCAATGGTCAGATGCAAGCGGCGTTGAGCAAAGACTTCTTTCGACGTCAGTCTGTGAAACAGGACTACCTGTGGAACACGTTGCTGGTGTTCGTTGACTGCACCGATATCTCGGTCCGGGCGCGTGAAATGCTCTTCATGCCGTCGCGCGATCGCCTTCGCGATCGCGGCTTTCGCCGCTCGCTGGAGGAAGCGCTTGAGGACAAGCTAAAGAACCATCCCAAGCTGAAAGAGATCGCCAGTGCTCGCCGCGACCGGGAGCGTTCCGAAGCGCCGCAGATGACCGAGAGCTTCAAGCGCTTCCTCGAAGAAATGCTGAAACGCCATCCTCAGCTCGCTGGCTTGCTCGGCCCCGGTCTTCAGATTAAGAATCCTCACAAGCCTTTATCGGTCGTTCCGAACGATCAACCGCTCGTGCTTCATCGCTTTCCAAGTTACTTCAGGTTCAAGAACACGGCCGACGGAGCGCTCTATTGTCGCGACGCTAACCTTAATTCGCAGGTGCGGCTGACACTCGAAACTGACGCCGAGGACGACTATTTTTCACGGGACGAACAACCCGGCTCTTTCAAGCTCCGGATGCTGGATGCCGGCGAATGGGTCGCCGCCAAGAATTGGAAATCGCCGAACTTGGCCGGCGGCGAAGCCCATGTATCGCTTGCGTTACCCGCTGAAGCCGCGGTCGGATCGACGGTCGAATACGAGGTGGTTGTCACCGATCCGAGCCGAATCGAATCTTTCGTGAATCGGTTCGCGCTGCGGGTTAAACCAGAGCGCGTGGCACCGCCGGGTCCCAGCCCCAACCCGCAGCCGCGCCCCCAGCCGTCGCCGAAACCAGGTGAAGGCACCACAAACGACAGCACCTTGGCCATCCCCGAGCCTCGCGAAGTCGAGGAAGCCAGATGGCCCGATCACGAGGGTTTCGATCGGTTTACGGCGCTCGTCATCAAAGCTGCTCCCGACGCCCCTGAGGGTCAGGTCGTGTATGACTATTACGTCAACATGGCGAATGTTCACCTCACCAGCGCGATTCGGGCAGCGCCGAAGAAGGCGGCGGACATGCGCCGGCAGTTCAAGCTCGGCATGACGATCATCGCGCTTGGGCTCGTTCAGGACGATATGACTCGAAATGCGCGCGACCGCGCTCGTGAGTATGACCCCGATGCGCCAGCGCCACTCGCCGTCACCGACCAGGTGAAGATGGTCACAAGCGCGATGGCGCCGTTCCTCATTCCGATGGTGGCGATGTTGGCGATGGACGCCGTCGAAGACGAGCCGCTCAGCGCCACCGCCGGTGAGGCGGCTTAGTCCACTCTGTTCGCGCGCCGAAAGAACAGCACGACTTCGTGCGCGGCCGCGATTGAACCGCGCTGATCGGCATACCAACGGCGACCGGGCACCCGTCGCCAGAGCCTCCCGTCCGGAGTGTCGATGCCGGGCACCAACCGCTCGCTTAAACCTGCCGCACGCGCTGTTTCCAGGTATCTTGGCAACTGCCAATCCGGCGAAGCGAAAGCGACGACCTGAATGAACACTGTGTCGTCATCTGCCAGTGCCGCCGTCGACGCAAGCGTCGCTTCTAGGTTGTCGAAATAAGTCTTCAGGCCAGGGTTCTTGCGATGGCCGAGCGTGTAATAGGACTCTCCCGAGCCATCGAGCCGATTGGCAATCCAGAACGGTGCGGGTGTCTCTTTGCGGCCATCGACCTGCCACCGATGATATAGAACATGGACGCCTGGGTAAGGGGGCGATGTTAGCACGAGCCGTGGTGCGCGCTGCCCGGTCATGCGTGGATCGAGTTCCAGCCCAGCGGCGCTACGCTCCAAGCATAGCAGTTCGGGATCGCGCCCGATTTCTGTCGCCGCTGCCACGAAGGCTGCGGCGAATTTGCGCGCATCCTCCAACATGCCCTTACCACTTGCTACTAAGTTCCGCTTGAACTCGCTCAGGCGTGGTGGCCGCTTGCGTGCGTCAAACGCCCAATGGCTCGCCCGTAAAACCGCGCAACGCGCCAAGATCTCTGCGTCGGGGGGAAGGCCCTCGACTGCGCTTAACACCTGGCCGATCGCTTTGCGCAGCCGCCAGAACTGCTTGCTTTCGATGTTCCGAAAGTAGCCGGCTTCAGCCCACGCCGAGGCATTCGCGGCTGCGGCATGAATGTTGATGACCGACTCGACACCGCTAAGCCAACGCTCGAACGCCACACTGTCGGCGGCGCTCAAGCGAAGCGTCTTGGCTTCCGAAACGAATACCGCGAGCGAACTGATATCTACGCCTACGGCATCGCGACCACTCGCCAGCGCCTCAACGATCGTTGTGCCCCCGCCGACGAACGGGTCCAGGACGAGATCGCCAGGTTCTGAAAAGGTCTCGATCGCAGTTCGGACGAACAGCGGCGAGAAGCGAGCGGGGTATTTATAGTGGTTGTGGGTGAGGCCACTCACCGGCCGCATATCGTGCGCACTCGCGACCAAGCGTGCAACCGCCTCGCAGGATATCTCCAACGTGGGCGCACGATCATCGATCGCGACAGGGCAGGCAAAAGCGTCCGGGGTGGCAGCCCGGGTCGTGGCGACCGTTTTTGCTGCCACTGTTGGAGCCGAACCTTCCGTCACCGGTTCGACTCGGCGCTGGCATTGCGGGCGGCGTTCAAAAGGAACTCTAACGCGGCAATCACTTCATCACTGGAAATGATAGCATGCTTGCTCGGACTCGAGATTGCACTTCCAGCATCGGTGCTTGCAGTCCAGCCACCCACACGCGCCAAACCGGCCTCCAGCTTGCGCCGGTTGGCGTCGATAACACGGCCGGTTTTAAGAAATCGAGCTAGCGTCATGGGATCGACGCCCAGCGTCGCCGCCATGTCGGCTTTGGTGGCGCCAGTCCGCGTTATGTGGGCTGCGAGAGCATCTCTTAGGGTCGGGTTGGGCGAAACGAGCGGCATACGCGATCAATATCACTATCACACCACTTTATACAAGAGATAGTTAAGTGATATAACGATGTCTGCCCGGCGAAGCGAAATGTTCTTTATTTGTTCCAGTAACCATGTTAAGCTCGTCACCTTAAGGAGACCAGCCATTCAGACGCCGACCAGCCGGATAGCCGCTACCGAGCCTCGTACCGCCTGCGGCAACCGCCGTGACGGCGAACATCGGATAAGCGGAGAATAGCCATGCAGCCCGAAATCCTCGCCGCCGCCCCCCGTTGCGGTGCACGGACGCGCGCCGGCTCGTCCTGCCGCTCGCCCGCCATCCATGGCCGTGCGCGCTGCCGCATGCATGGCGGCAAGGGCAGCGGCGCGCCGCGCGGCAATCGCAACGCCTGGAAGCATGGGCTGAAGTCCGCCCGGATCAGGGAAATCGCCCGCTACCTGCGCGCCACGAGCCCGGCGGCGATCCGGCGCATGGTGGATGCGGCGATATCACCGCACGCCGCACCACCCCACACTGCTCATTCCGAGGAGCCGCCAAGCTTGTCGAAGCATGTCCTGAGCGCCTGCAAGGCAGTCGAAGGGCGGCGTCTTACAGGAAAAACACAAAAAACGCCCATCGACCCCATGCACCCGGGAAACCGTCGCAGAAATGCCCCAGCGGACGGCGCGGCATCCCGCGCCGGCGTTATCGATTTTCGGGAAATAATGGCGCGCCCGGAACGATTCGAACGTCCGACCCTCAGATTCGTAGTCTGGGAAAACGTGATAGCTGCTGATATCCGTCCGTGTCCCATCATGTAAAAAGCCCTGAAAAATCGATGTTTCTTGTGAAATAACGCGTCCCGCGATATCTGAACTTTTCGAAATGGTGGGTACACGGTGGGTACAAATGGCAACGGCGAAGATAACGAAGATGGCGGTGGATCGTGCGGGCCCCGGTTTCCTTTGGGACACTGACGTGAAGGGTTTCGGACTCCGCGTGATGGGTGAGGGCGTTCGCTCGTATGTCTTCTCCTATCGGCTGGGCGGGCGGGAGTCGGCGAAGCGCCGATATACCATCGGCCGTCATGGTTCGCCGTGGACTCCGGACAGCGCCCGCACTGAGGCGTTGCGGCTCTCGCGCCTTGTGGCCGACGGCATCGACCCCATTGATGATGACCGCGAGCGAAGGCGCCAGGCTGTGGATCTCGCATTTTCGTCCTATGTCGATCTGTTTGCCGACAGGTATCTCAAGCTTGAGTGGGGGCCACGGTGGCCGGAGGTGCATCGGCTGATGAAGCGCGAGCCGGTCGACGTCATCGGTTCGAAGCCGCTCCCGAAGATCACGAAGGCAGATTTGTCCGCTGTGCTAGACCGCCTCTCTGATCGCCCCGCGGTGCAACGGCACAGTTTCGCCGCGCTTCGTAAGTTGTTCCGGTGGGCCGTGAGCCGAGGTGACATCGACAGGTCGCCGATGGAGGGAATGGCGCAGCCATCCGGCGTGCCGTCGCGTGACAGGGTGCTCGACGATACCGAATTGGCTCTCGCCTGGCAGGCCGCCGCTGGATTGAGCAAACCCTTTGATGCGTTCTTTCGCTTGCTCATCCTTACCGGCCAGCGGCGCGACGAGGTCGCAAGCCTACGGTGGAGCGAACTTGATCGAGATGGCGCCGAATGGTGCCTGCCAGCATCGCGGACGAAGAACGGCGTGTCTCACATTGTGCCGCTCTCCCCAATGGCCAAAGCGCTGCTCGATGATGTCGCGGGGAAGGGGGAGTGGCCGCGTAAGGGGTTCGTGCTTAGCACAACTGGCAAGACGCCTATCTCGGGGTTCTCGAAGGCTAAAGGCAAGCTCGACGCATCCATCACGGTGCTGGAAATCGAGAGCTCAGAACAGCAAGAGAGGGAACGGCGTGATATCCCGCCTTGGCGGACCCACGATATTCGTCGAACCGTGGCGACCGGCTTACAGCGCCTCGGGGTGCGTCTCGAGGTTACCGAGGCCGTGCTCAACCACGTCAGCGGTTCGCGGTCGGGCATTGTGGGGGTGTATCAACGCCATGATTGGAAAGCAGAAAAGCGGGCCGCCTTGGAGGCGTGGGCTGAGCACGTTGCGGCGGCTGTAGCGGGGTTGGACCAATGACCGCCCGCATTGCCGCCCTCACGGATGATTTACGAAACGGTGCCGATCGCGCTTGGCGGGTGGACGCCCTCGACATCACTTTCGGGAGAGAGGCGCTTTCTGAGGCACTGGCTGCGGCGGCGCGCGCGGACCACCATCACCGCCTTGCACTGGATGAGCGGGACCGGAATATCCGGCTGCGACGAGCACTGGCCGACGGCATAGATGCCGCTCGACGGATTAACGCTGAAATCAACCTGTCGCCGGTTGCGGCGTCCGCGAGGTCCTTTGCTAAGCAGGCCAGCCAGGCGCTCGAGCGTCTTCCCGGCACGATAAATGTGCGCCGCGGTTCTCCCGGCCGAGTGGTTCAGGCTGCGGCCGCCGAGGCCGTTGCCCAGGTGTGGGCGCGGGCACGGGCCCGTCGCATTCCTCGATCCGGTCGCGTGAGCCGCGATCACGAGCTCGCCACTCTGCTTCGGGCCATCTCGGCGGATGTCTTCGGCACCCCCGGCAAGTTGTCGGTCAGCTTGCTCCGCACTCCCAAGAAATAGGCCGCTGCCCGTCATTTCTTGGGCGCTGACATGATGGGGCGCGTCCAGCAATCTCCGGACAACGCAATACCGGAGGTAATATGCTGACCACACAGGAAGCCGCTCGCCACATTGGCTGTGCACCCATCACGCTAGCAAAGCTCCGCTGCTCTGGCGGAGGCCCGACCTTTCTCAAGATCGGTCGTGCGGTGCGCTACGCTCTCGCCGACCTCGATGCCTGGCTCGCGACCAAGCGCCGTATGAGCACGTCCGAGGCCTGAGGGCCACCGAACCAGACCGGCAGCTTTCGTAAAACCCCTTCACAGTGACTGCCGGTTCAACTTTGACGAAAGGCAGCACATGACGCGTTCAGCGCTAGCGCGACACCTCGGCGTGTCGAGGCAGACGGTATGGAATTGGCAGAATTCTGGGATGCTCCCCGCAGGCGAACGCGCCAATTCCCGCCGCACGCTCTTCGATCCTGCCGCGGTTGCGGCAGCCGAAGCGCTTATAAGGGGGGTGAATTCGTGAACCCCTTTGCTTCTAATGATGAGAAAGCCCGGAAGGCTCTCGAAGCGGCCGTTTCCCGCCACGCACTAGCCGTTGCTGACGCCGAGGCACACCGCTTATCCCCAGCCGATCCTGGGGATTTCGATGCTTGCAAGACGTCGGCCAGCCGCGACGCGGAGCTTGACCGCGACGTTGAGATAGCCGCACGCGTTGTTGAGCATTGGCGCGGTGTAGTCGCCAAGTTTGAGGCCGAGGCCGCCGATCGTGCTGCGAATGCTGAGTATGCCGAAATGGAGCGGCTAGCCGCGAGCGCCGCTAAGCGTGTTAAAGCGCTGTTTGATCTCTACGAAAAAGCGGCCTCTGAGACCGCATGGCTCGACGAGCACGTCAGGACGGTCGCGCAATATAATGACCGCCGTGGCAGTCGACCGCCTATCGTCGATGGCGAGCGCCGCGTTCGCACGATCCCCGGCAGGACGGTCCCCGCAACTTTTCGCGATGAGATTCAGTGGCTGGATGGAGCGGGTAATCGACCTTCTTCATATCACAAAGATGCGGCCGGCGAACTGGTGCCCATTGAGCAGGGGTACACCCGCCAAAAAGTTCGAGTCCAAGTCTCGGCTGAGCAATTTTATCCCGATCAGATGCCGCGCCGCGCGGCGGACGCGATCGAACTGCACGGGCTCGACGGCAAGAGGCTTTGGCCGCGCTGATTCTATAAAAAAGGGGCGGCTTGCCGGCCGCCCCTAACGAAGGCTACCGCAAACATGAATACGCACTGCGCTGCTCCAAAAGGAGCCGTTTCCAATGGCTGTCGCTTCTTTAGGTTCGCGGGCCGTGGCTTTCACCTTCCTTCACGCCCGAGCCTGATTACAGAAACGCTCCGCTTCGCTGGTCGGTTGGGTGACGGTTGGGAGTCAGCTTTGTCGACGGTCAATCCGCCGTGGGCCCTTCGGAGAGGTCTCGCCAGCGCCCTCTTTGCCGCTTGGCGGGATGGTGTGGAGGCGAGGCTGCGGCTCGAGGCTGAACTCGCCCTCGCGAGGAACGCCGTCTGGCGGCGCGACGACGTGCGTTTGATTTCCTACCGCATCGCGCACGATGTCGCGCGCCGGTGCGCGCACGCGAACAGCGATGCCATCCATGCCATCCTCGTGCCGATGCTAGAAGCCGCCGGTCTGCGCGGCCAGAACGGATCGAACTGGCCAGTCATCACCGCTGTGCGGGCAGCAATCCGCGATGTTCGGCAACCGTCCGCACCCCGGTCCCGAGCCCCCGCGCTAGCTGGCCCTCAAGGTTCGCCGAAATGAGCGCCGCCCCCCGGCCTATGATTTCGCCCTTTCACGACACCGCGCGGAGGCTCGCAGAACGCGGCATATCTGTCATGCCGTGCGGGCCGGGGACAAAATTCCCCGGCCGCTACAGCGCTGCCGATGGCTGGTCGACCGCCTATAATTGGCAGAAATATTGCGATCGTCTGCCGACCGGATTTGAGCTGGATATATGGGAGCGATGGCCCGACGCGGGCGTGTGCATCGCCTTGGGCAAATCGTCTGCACCCAACGGCCTGCAACTGGTCGCCGTGGACATCGACACCGAAGAACCCGCCGAGGTGGCGGCGATTCTTTCGGCGCTCCCCGGCTCGCCGGTGCGCAAGCGCGGAGCCAAGGGGGAGACGCACTTCTACCTCGCGCCCGCCACCGTCCCGAACCGGCCCTATAACAACACGCTCGAGCCCGGTGTTAAGCGCCGCATGCTCGACCTGCTTTGCCATGGCCGACAAACCGTGAGCGTGGGCACCATCCACCCCGGCACGGGCGAGCCATACCGCTGGACGACCGTCGACACCCTCGAAAATTTCGACGTCGCCGACCTTCCTGTGCTGCCGGTCGACATCGCCGACCGGCTGAGCGAGGCGCTTGCGCCGTTTGGCCATGTCGACCCGCCTGTGCTGGGCGAGCGCGACCCGGACGCGGAAGCATCGACGCACCGCCAGTTGAACGACGCAGCGCTCGCAAACCTGTCGGCATGGGTGCCGGCTCTGAGGCTGACAAAATGCCGGCAAGTGAACGGGGGATACAAGGCGGTCGCAGCATGGCGGCCGTCATCGTCGGGCAGGCCATTGTCGGCGCGGGCCACGAACCTGATCATCAATGCCAAGGGCATCAAGGATTGCGGCGAGGGCAAGGGTTACACCGCGCTCAACCTCGTCATGGCGGCCTGTGAAGCCGACCTCGATACCGCGTTTCGCTGGCTTCAAGAGCATGTGGCGCCAGCGCCCCTGATCAATCTCACCAGCAAGATTGTGGTCGATGATCCGGAGCCGGGGGAGGAGCGCCGGGGCAACCTGTCGCACCTCCGTCTGGCGGCCTCACACGGCGAAATTATCCAGCCTTGCGACGTCCCGCAGCAATATGGCGAGGACGAAGCTCCGGTGCGGGGCGCTCGCCAACCTGCACGCTTCGACCTCGCGACCGAGCCCGGATTGCTGGGTGACATCGCCCGGTGGTCACAGACTTATGCGTTTCGTCCCGTGCCCGAATTTGCGCAGCCGGCGGCAATCGCCGTTCTGGCCGCTCTTTTTGGCCGCAGGTGGGCGACGCCGACGGGATTGGGGCTTAACTTGTACTTGGTGGCGGTTGCGGAGACGGGCGCCGGCAAAGACGCGCTGATTGGCGCACCACGCGCATTGCTCGCCGAAGCCAAGTTTCGTCATTTGCTTGGGCCTGGCGATTTCGCATCTGATGCCGCCATCGAGAAATCACTTCGCGCCCGGCCGTCTCAGCTGATGCCGCTTGACGAATTCGGCAAGCTCGCCCAAGCCATGATGGGGCGCAACGCGCCCGCGTTTGCCAAGCTCGCGGCCAAGTCACTTCTCGAGATTTATCCTCGTTCGCAGCCGGGGTCCGAGTGGACGGGTAAGGCGCGGGCGAGCGACGACTACGACGCCGCCGCTGACCCCATCCATTCGCCCACGCTCTCGCTGCTCGGCGTATCGACCATCGAGGGCTTCTTCGACGGCATGAGTCAGCAGAGCCTTGATGATGGATTTCTGAATCGGCTGACCTTGGTTCGCGCCGGCAAGCCTGGTCCACGCCAGCATGACCCTGCGCGCCTCTGTCCGCCGCCCGCGCTGCTTGAAGCGCTTATAGGCGCTTACGAGAGCTCCCAACCTTCGGGAGACCTCGCGGGCGGAGCAGCGCGCATCGCGAGCGCCGCTCCGCGCATCCAATTTGCAACGTGGGCCGATGATGAAGCTCGATGCGCCATCGCCGATGTCGAGCTGTGGGAAGATAACGCGGCTGATGCTGGTCGGCGTGGTGTAGCGGGCCGTGCCGCGGAGCAGACTCAAAAGATTGCGACACTGCGTGCGCTCTCACGTAGCCCGTCCGCGCCGACGGTGACTGCGGAGGACATTGAGTGGGCATTCGAAATGGTGAGGGCGTCGATCGAGACGATAGAGGCCGGCGCCCGTGAGATGATGGCAGGCTCCGATTTCGAGGCTTTGGTCCAAGCCGTAGAGCGCGCCATAATCGTAAAGGGCCACGTCGGCTTGGCGTGGTCGGAACTCCTGCGCGCCAAGGGGGTGAGAAAAGTGGAGGACCGATTCGTCGAGGCGGCCATCAAGCGCCTCGAGGCAACTTATCGCATTTGGCGGATCGGTCCCGCAGGTAAGCGATTTCGCTACAGGCGGCAGGATGAGAGGGTTGATGATTGAGCGCTCTATCGCTTTTCCAAGAAGCTATGGCGGCTGCTTGGCGGCGGCGGCATGGGGCTCGAGGCGATTTACATTGCCCACCGCCCGAACGGCTCGTGCCGGGCAGGCATGAATTGCACCTGTGAAGAACGTAAAGACCCGAAGCAGAGGAAATCTCCGAACTTGGTGGCATCTCCGTAACGATCCATGTCAAAGCACAGTTAGGGGCATTCAAGCCGACAACTACAGGGGAACAACATGGACCTATCCCGTGCCATGCGGCTGCTGGCGAAGTTGAGGGATGAAGACCAAACGACAGGGGTCGCGCGCTATTTGGCGACCCTTCGACAGCGCATGGATCAGCTTGCCTCAAGCCCAGCCGACACAAACGCTCAGACGGCGGTCGTCGAAGACGCGAGTAAACTGCGGCAAGCGTTGGCAATTGCCAACGTCCGCTTCTCGCCCGAGGAACTCGCGCACGCTACCCAATTGGTCGGTCTGAACTTATTCAAGCCCGACATGGTCGATCAGTTCGAGGAGGCCCTTGCGCAGAACCCCGCAACCCCGGCCGTGGCACGTGATTTTTTGACCAAGATCGAGCAGCAGCGAGATGCGGCTGCGAACCACGTGCAACATATACTCTCCTCCGGCAAGGAACTCGGGTGGACGAACGATGAGCAGGAGGGTGAATGGGAAGCAGAGGTTGGCTTCAAGATACCCCGCGACCTATTCTCAAACGAGTTTGACCGGCTGATTGGAGAGTTTCGATTTCTACGCCGGTTCCTCAGCAACATCGCGGAAATCGAAGGTAAGGCGCTCGCGGATATTCAACTAGCATCCCTGTCAACCACCGACCCCTTGATCGTGCTGGGCGTAGCAGTTGTGATTGCAGAACGCGTGGGGAAGATCACGAAATGGGCGCTGGATTGCTGGAAGACTCTAGAAGAGATTAGGAAAATCCGCGAGGAGACGCGGAAGTTGAAGTCTTTTACGGAGGAGGAAGTTGAACATATTTTCGGAGACAAGATTAGATCTGAGATCGATTTAGCGATCGAGCAAAAGTCGAAGGAACTGGCGAGTGCCGTTGCCGAGAATGGTCGTCGTCACGAGCTGGAGAATTCATTCGCCATGCACCTGAAGGAGTTCCTCGGGCGTGTCGAACGGGGGATGACCGTAGAAATTAGACTTTTAGCCTCGCCTGCCGAGCCCGCCGGAGATGATGGAGATAATGAGACAGAGGCCTTTCAGGAAATGGCATCTAGCCTTAGGTTTCCGCCACCCTCTCCGCACCCGGTACTTCAAATCACTCAACAGGATGGAGGCTAAACACGGTCGGCCAGTGATGCGGCGGTATCGATCGTCCGTTACTCGATTACATCGCTCGATTGGCCCATCGTCGCCTGAAGGTCTCCCGCGCTCACGCACCAAGCGCTAGCCAGCCCCTCAACCTCCGCGCGGCTAACGCGCCCCTTGAGTTCAATCGCCATCAATCTCCGCACCGGGTGCCAGTCATCTTCGACAGCGTCCCGTAGGGCGTACACTCCCGCGCCATCCATGCGGTGGACCAGTAGTCTCCCGTCCGGATCGCGTGGGCGACCGGATGCTGATCGGACCAGACGGCCAAGGGCTTACCAGGGGCCTCTCACCTTTCCTGCGGGTCACAGAAGGATCAACTGAGGGGCGCCCTCGGACGCGCAGGACGCCCTTGCGATCCGCGCCGCTTCGACCGCTTGCCGGTAGTGAATCGTCCCTCGCTGCGGTCCCCTGCCTCGACCTTAATCGCAGTCACTGCCCGGCCGAGCCGCCTACGGAGCATCCGCCGGCGAACAACTCCGGAAAGGCCACGAGCCACCCTTGCAACCGTTGTAAGCCGTTGGAGCATTTTTACAACGACCAAAAACCCCAGAAATCAGCCATATTCTACCCATTTTTTTATATGTTGTTGTAAATTGTAGGGGGTTACCTTTTCTCAATTTCTTGGTGGCCAGGCGGAGGAAGAATATATGCCCCGACAAATTACAACAAAAGGGCTCTCGGCGGCTAATAGGGCTAGGAATTCCGGGCATTTTGGCCGTTGTAAACTCGTCCGAGCGATTGCAATTTTCCAATCGGTTGACTGCGGCAAGACCGCGGCATCCAAGACCAACGGTTCAGGTAATGGTGGATAGAAACACGCTCGAGCCCATGCAAAGGAAATGGCTCGCCATGGATAAGGCCCCGCCCCCCGACGATTTCGACGAGAACCCCGAATGGACAGCCGGGACGCAGGCGCGCTCGCGGCTGGCGTCCGAGGTCCTGCCCGCCGAGGTGGCCGTGATGCTGGTAAGGGACGGAGCGCGGGCGCCGAGGCCTGCGGCGCATCCCTCCGAAAAGCCTTGAAGCCGTTAGGGCTGGCGCCGCCTGCCTCCCGGCTCGTAAATTTCGGCCGGTGTCACTTTCGCGCAAGGTTGATTGATTTGTCGCCCGCCCCCTTGACGTGATCGTCCAGCGCCCCACTATGGCGCATCTTCACGTCGATGGGCGCGGCGACCCGCCCCCGGCTCGTGCCGCCGGCAGCGTAAGCTATTGCGTCATCCAGCCCGGCAAGGATGCCGTCAAAATCTTCCTTTTCCATCCGTGATCCATAGCCCAGCGCATGCGACGGGCCGAGGCGCGGCCTGGCGCGTCATCTGTGTTGAAACCGGCGCGCCAGAGAAATCAACGCCGACCGTAATTCCTCCATTGCGGACAATCCGCCTATCGACAACCCCGCGTCACGCCTTTCAGATACTCCGGCCGGCGCGGGGACGATTCGGCAAAACGGGGGATGGTGAATGCGCTATCAAAATGGCGACGTATCGATCGACGGCGACTTCGCGCGCTTTGGGTCGAAGAGCTACGCGATCGACAAGATCACGAGCGTCGATGTGCGGGGCCGGGAACGGCAGGCGGGGTGCGTCCCCGTGGTGCTAATTATCATTGGCGTGTTCATCGGGCTCGCCGCGGCCGGCATGTTTGCAGATGACACAAAGCAGGCCATCGTGACTGGGCTCGTGGCTGTTGTGCTGATCCTTTGGGGCTCCCGGTTGCAGACCAAAAAACGCCTAACGGATTACACGCTGCTCCTTACGACCTCGAGCGCGGAGGTTCAGGCGACGCAGACGACGGACGGTGACGAGGTTGCGAAGATGCGCGCTGCCATTGAGGCGGCGATGGTGGCTAAGCGATAAATTCGAAACCAGACTGAAAGGGGGCGGCTCCATGCTGAATTGTCCATTGTGCGGAACCGATGCCGAGGATCATGTCCCACAATGCCGATGCGGCTTTGTGTTCCGAAGCAGCGGCCCGCTTGGCCACGTCCCCACAATTGAGAGCAGCCCACACGCGCGACACGATGGCCAGACCCGAGCCACCCCGCTGACATCGAACAGAGCAGAGGCGCCTCCGCCACCTGCGCTTCCGGTCTTTGGCTGGATCAGCACCGCGCTTGGATTGGCGCTGATGTTCTATGGAGGATTGATATTCGATCCCACCATCGAGAGCAGCGGCATGTATGGGATAGTGTCCCGGATCAACAACATTGGCCTGCAGCAGACCCAGCTGATTATCTTCCTCGCCGGTTGCTCGTTCTTCGTTGTGGGGGCGGCGCTCCTATCCGCATCCGCCATCACTAAGGCGATACGCGAGACGAAGTCTGCTGAGCTTTAGGCCGCGTCGACAGCGCCCGATCGAATAGCGCGTCGTGTAACATTATTACGCGAACACGTAACATTCGAAAACCGTAGGTTCTTTCAGCCGCCGCACCCGCTCGGGTTCGGGCGAATGGCGTCGGGTATCCAGATACCATAAAATTTTCAAACCTTCTTTTCACCGAAGGTGGTGGCATGGCCCTAAAACCAGCGTCCTGAAAAAATTTATATAAATTTTGCAAATCGTTGCATGTTTCGATCATTGTGCCTCTGCTAATATATACCATAGCAAGTCGCGCTCCTCAGGCGCCACTGTCTAGTCAGGTAGCGGTCGCAAACCAGATCGTGTGCCGCGGCCCCTTGCCGTTCGAACGCGCGGCCACGCGTACCTCCTCCACGTCAAATCCCGCCCGCTCCAGTCGATGGGCGAATGCCGCATCCGACCCGGCGGACCACACTGCCAAAATGCCCCCTGGCCGAAGCGCCCGCCGTGCGAGGATCAGGCCTGCTTTGCCGTAGAGGCCGTTGTTCTGCTTTCGCGTGGCGCCCACCGGGCCATTGTCGACGTCCAGTAGGATCGCGTCATATTGCACGCCGGTCGCCAATACATCCGCGACGTCGCCGATCACTACCGCGACGCGGTGATCGTCAAGGCAGCCGTCGGTCAATGTGTGCAGCGGCCCCCGGGCCCATGCGATAATGCCAGGCACGAGCTCGGCAACGATAACCTCCGCTTCCTTTCCCATCGCTGCCAACACCGCTCGCAGCGTGAATCCCATGCCGTAGCCGCCCACTAAGATTTTGGAGGTCGAGAGGCTTCGCAGGCGCGCGCAGGTCATGGCGCCGAGGGCGGTTTCCGAGCCGTTCATGCGCGTGCTCATCAGCTCGTTGCGATCGAGCATGATGATGAAATCGCGATCGTGGCGCACAAGGCGGAGCGGAGGACCGTTCGGGACTTCCGCAGTGTCGATCAACTCGCGTGGCTTCATCGGGTGCGCGCCTTCCGCGCGGCATAGCGTGCATCGCGGGCCGACTTCGCTTCGGCCTCGCTCGGCCTGACTGCGACATCGGCAGCGGCCTTATCGACCTTCGCTTGCTTTATCGCGTCCTCCCGGACATTTCGGCGTTCGGCAGCGGCGACATCCCGGGCGGCAGCGAGCGCGCGTTGCTTCTCGACCGTCGCGGGATCGGGAGCCGGTTTCGAGCGCAATTTATCGAGCGCAGATTGCTTGGCCGTTTTGGCCATCGCCGCCCGCTCGGAAAAGTCGGGGCTCTTGAAGCTGGCCATCGGGATTCCTCGTCCTTGCAGTTCAGGCGCGCCACCGCGGCGCGCCGGCTTCATGAGGTGCAAGGGGACAAAGAAAGCCGCGCGGCCCGATATCCGTCGAACTCGACGTCAGCGCTGCTACCATACGAGGATACCGGTTTGAATGAAAGGCCGGCGAAGGCCAGCACGCCATTGAACCCAGCCCTGTTACAATAGCCACGTCATGCATCCTGTGGGCATGAAATTACTGCCCGACAGAGCGCCCCGACGCATCCCCGACCCTAACAATCCCCACCGCCTGAGCTGGGCCGTTTCAGCGCGGCCATCGACGATCACCATCCCGGAGCACGCTCATCCGTTAGCGAAGCTGGTTTTCGCGGAGATGAAGAGGCAGCGGGTCAGCTATTCCGAATTGGAGCACAGGTCTTCTGTGCTAATTTCCACGTTCAAGGCATGGCGTACCGACAACACGCCCGGCCTTTCTTCAATTTCGGCCGCGCTCGGCGCGCTGGGCTGGGAATTGGTACCCGTACCAAAGCTTGAGCAGATTCCGGAGGATGTTAGGCCGAAAGTTGAGGCGCTGGCGCAGGACCTTGCCTCCCGTAGGGAAGCGCTAGGCGCTGCCATCGCGGCGGCGGCGGCTTTTCCAGCTTACGGCGCCCGCGGCCAAGCAATCCCCGCCCGAAAACCTGTCGCCGGAGTCCTAGAATTCGAAGGAGCCCGGAAATGACCAAGTTCAGCGCACTCGAGGCGGCGCTTGGCGCGGTGTGGGCGATGGAGGAAAACACCCTCGCCACGGTCTTGAGCATCGCCGCGCGTGAGCACGACGTGACGGTCGAGGCGCTTGAGGCGTATCGCGCCAAGTCGCTCGAGCGCGCGGAACAGGCCACGATACGCGACGGGGTGGCGATCATTTCGGCAACTGGCCCGATGATGAAGCGAGCGAACCTGTTTGCGGCCATGTCGGGCGCGACGTCCTACGATATCCTGGCCCGCGACCTGACCGTCGCCCGCGACAATCCGAAGGTGAAGGCGGCGATCCTCAACATCGACTCAGGTGGCGGCGACGCGAGCGGAGCCGGCGAGCTCGCATCAATGATCAAGGCGTTTGCGGCCGAAAAGCCAATTGTCGCTTATGTGAACGGCATGGGCGCGTCAGCCGCCTACTGGCTCGCCTCCGCCGCCGATGAAATCGTCGTCGACGCGACCGCGGTACTCGGGTCGATCGGCGTCCGTGTGGGCTTGGCCAAGCGCGAGGACCCGAAGGGTTCGACCACTTTCGAATTCGTGTCGTCGCAATCTCCCATGAAGGGTGCCGACCCGGCCACGAAAGAGGGGGCGGCGCACCTGCAGGGCATCGTCGACGCCATGGGTCAGGTGTTCGTGGAGGCGGTGGCCGCCAATCGCGGCAAGTCCGTGGCGACGGTGCTTTCTGACTTCGGCAAGGGTGGCATGTTCGTCGGACAAGGCGCCGTCAAAGCCGGATTGGCCGATCGCGTCGGAACTTTTGAGGGGGTGCTGGCGGAGTTGTCGGCAGCGCGTCCTAGTGGTCGCAGCAAGGGAATTAGGATGAGCGAAGAATTGATTCTTAAAAGCGCGGGCCGTTCCCCGGCTGTCCCCGATGCAAGGGCGGCGGTCCTCACGCGCGTCGCCAATATCACCAAAATCGGCCGGGCAGCCGGCGCCTCGGACGAGGCGATTGCCGCCGCCGTCGATGGCGATGTCACCTTCGAAGCCTTCTCGCTGCAGATGGCCGACAAGATGACTGCCGATCGCGCTGCCCGCCAGTTGGCCGAAGATCGCGAGGCCGCCGTGAACGCCATCCTCAACGCGGCCGCGCTGGCGCAGGGCGACGACATTGCGAACAGCGACTTGCCCGCGCCGAAACTCAATCCCGCCGAGGCGCTGGCCAATGAAATTCTGGCGAGCGCCAAGCTCGCTGCAGGCGATGATATTGGGGCAGCCAGCGCCAGGGTAGCCGCAGCATGAAACCGACCGCCATTGTCGAGATCAACGGCAAGGACCGTGATGACAGATGGTACGACCGGTTGCTATCGCTCGAGATTCACGATGAATCCGGTACCATGGCCGACACGTGCGAAATCGTGCTGGATGCTAAGCCCGATGCTGTCGGCGAGATCGCCGCGCCGCCGATCGGCGCCGAACTAAAAATCTGGCTGGGATACGAACGTCAGCCCAAATATATGGGCGCCTACCGGGTACGAAGGTGGACAAAGGCCGGCCCCCTTCGAACAATCACCGTCGAGGCCGATGCGGCAGCGTTGAGCACGGATATCCGCAAACCGAAGACGCGAAGCCACCACGAACAGACGATCGGACAGATCGCCGACAGGATCGCGGCCGAACACGGCCTGACGGCAGTCGTCGACGCCGGCCTCGCCGGCCGCCTGATCGGGCATATCGATCAGCAAGGCGAAAGCGACGTCGCGTTTCTCACGCGCCTGGCCAAGCGGAACGGGGCAACGTTCAAACTGGGCGATGGCAAGATTTTGTTCGCGGCCAAGGGCTCGCGCATCGGGCCGACCGGCATCGAAAAAATTGAGAAAGTCATCCGCCCCGCCGACGTCTCGACCTGGCAGGCAACCTGTGATCAGCGGGGCGGCTACGGCTCGGCCAGCGCCAGCTATCGGGATCATGTGACCGGAAAGCGCGTCGCTGTGAAGGCGGGCGCCGGCGAGCCGCAACACCGGGACCGCCGCCTTTATGGATCGAAAGCCGAGGCGGAGGCGGCCGCGGCGGCAAACCTCGGCGACCTGGCGCGCGGCAAGATGGGTGTCACCATAGACGGCGCCGGCATGCCGGAATTGTTCGCGGAGGCGCTGGTGCGGCTCGAGGGGTTCGATCCCGACGTCGACGGCAAGTTCATCGCCAAATCGGTCGCCCATACCTTCGACGGGCGAGGCGGGTTCACGACGTCGACGACATTGGAGGCGGCGGGCTAGTGCTCGTTCGTTGGCTCCCGGATCAATTGCACGGGCTCTCCTCGACAGCAGCGCGCCAACTCGGCCTGCCGGCTGGACCCGTCGGCATTTTCATAGCGCTCGCCGTCGACGTCGGAAGACGTTCCAGCCCATAATCGTCAACTCCCTTGAAAATGGAACAAAGAAAGAACATCATGAGCGCGCGCGTTCGAGTCGGGCAAGCCCAATTCGATCCGCAGACGCCCGTTCCATTACCTCCTCGGTAGACTGCGTCCGACCCATGCGCCGCTTCCATACCGACGACCTCGACCATCGCAAGCCGCCCGAAATCGCGGCCTTCATGAAGGACTGGCTGAAGCGCTATAATGCGCTGATCGTCATGCCAGATCCGGTGTGCATCCCGAATAACTTCATGCCGGGCAACTTCACTTCGCATCCCGGCCAATGGGGCGTTTCCGAGCCGATGCCGCCCTATGAACCGG
>Ga0268264_10000532_pt1 | contig 48255 bp, 38 predicted proteins | sample KBSSwiS32_FD_190357 | JGI IMG/M metagenome (GOLD analysis project Ga0268264, IMG submission 190357) | Switchgrass rhizosphere microbial communities from Kellogg Biological Station, Michigan, USA - KBS Switchgrass S3-2 (SPAdes) (version 2) | ecosystem: Host-associated > Plants > Roots >... | reverse complement strand
ATGAACAACGCATAGAAGATATTGGCTAAATATTCAAAGAACAACGACCAGCCGGGGCCGTCCAGCGGATGCATCTCCTGCCAGCCCCGTATATCCATGGATATGGGCACGGGGATAAGCGTAAACCCGATGAGCATGATCAACAGCATCTTCCAAACAGGCACGGTATGGATGGCCGGGAATGCAGCAGAATCCTGGAAATAAAAAAAAACGGCCCCTATCACCATACCCATGATCACCAGTGGATGCAATCTCACAAGCCGGCGTTTAAAAAAGCTTCCAACGCTCATCTTGCCCCAGCGGTCGTCATATGCGTAGCTGATAACAAAACCGGATAGCAAAAAGAAAAAATCCACGGCGAGATAGCCGTGGTTGACGATCTGGTACAACGGACCGGCGCTATGGGCCTCAAAAATGTGGAAAATAACTACAACAATGGCAGCAACGCCACGCAATCCATCGAGTATCGGATAGTGCGGCTTGGTGTTAAGAGGGTTCATGCTAAAATACTTTAAAAATCGATTCCCGTGCTCAGCCGGATGCCATTTGTGGGCACTCCCGGATGATTAAGATAGGTAAAACGACGGATAAAGTCGATTCTTACAATATTAAAAATATTGTAGATGCCGACGCCCGCCTCCAGATAAGGTTGATCACCCAACGCATAGGTGGCTAGCCTGCCTTTATCGTCCAAAGGGAATTGCATTTGCGCGGGATTTTGATTGGGATCATTTTCCGGCCTCAGCCGGCCATACAGCAGCTTGCCTTCGATGACCTCCCGAAGCCTTAATTTTTTCAGTAGCGGTATCCTGTTGAGAAAAAATCCATTAAAATAATGGTCGATATTGAGCGCAGTGTAATGGTCACTTATAAACTCTTCTACATTCATAAGATTGTAGCCTCCAAAGCTGTAGAAAAACGAAGGATTGGCCGGATGAATAATTAGCAATGGGAAGGGAAGAGTTCCGGTGATATACCCTGCATACAGCCGGATGTCGGAGAAGCCGAGAGGAGCGACATACCATCGTTTGGACACGCTGAATTGGAACGCCTGGTAATTGTACTGCCCGTTCAGCAGACCTTTTACACCAGCAGCATATTGAAAGGTAAGGACGGGATACTTGTTTGGAATGGAGAGGCGGTAATTCCGGCCCTGATAGAATTGCTCGTGCGGCGACCAGCTAAAAGTAGCGGACAGTTGTGTCGTGGTCAGGCTGGATATGGTGTCGGGCTTGGCGGGCTCATGGGGATAGATGTAATAGAGTGATTGCGCAGGTTGTTGCAGCCAGTAACGCATACCGAAGTTGTACGAGAAATGATCTCCGAATTCACGGACATAATTAAGGCTGGCGATGTCCGTATACAGCCACTTCCCCCCGATGCCGCGGCTAAATGACCCCAAAAATGTATTGCTTTGGGTAAACTCGGTCTCCTGGCCGGGATTACGGATGTCATGCAAAAAGCTGGCCTGGATATAATGAAAGGGGTATTTGTATATGGATTTGTGATTGATGGAATAGGTAGCGCTTAGCTTGTATTTCCAGCGCCGGTCGCCGACGGAATAGGCGAAATAATCTTCCGTGAAAATACGCGTGCTCAGCCTTACCGTGGAACGCCCGCCGAACTGGTACCGGCTTCCTTCCAGGGAGTTGAAAGAATAAAAACTGCCGACAGGTCCGATATCGAACGGTCCAAGCGCCTTATAGCCGGACAAGAGCAGGGTAATATAATCCATCAATCGATGATAGGATCGCATTTTCACCAGGCTGTCCATATTGGCATAGGTCCTGACCTCGGAGGGGCTCAGCGGGGACGGACGGTCACGCACCCAAAAACTGTCTGGCTGAGGAACGGACTGCAGCGTAGTGTCTACAGGCAGGCCCCGAAAAACCGTACCGGGCAGGGTAGAATCCGAGACGTTCCTGATGGTGATAGCACGCTCGCCATAAAATCCCAGGTTATTTTTTAAAAGGCTGAAATAGGAGAGAATATCCGTAAAGGGACGGTAATAACGTCCCGCCGGTCCTTTTTCAAAGGTCTGTGTGATCTTAAAGCTTTTTACCCAATTGAGATTGCTGTGATTGCTCGTTTCCATCTCCGCCCTTTTGATGGCATAAGACCCGTCAAGAGTGATATATAGGCTTCCCTTAAAGAGCAGGTCGTGCGGATTGCGCGGGACGAAGTCGAGGTGAACGATGCGCTCGCCGTCCTCTACCAAAGTGTCCCTTATAAAAAATTCATACAGATCAGGCGCAACCCCGGCCACGGGACCGACGAACTGCAGGGTGAAGACGGACATGGTATTGTCATAGATGGAAAAATCCTCATAGAGCCTGCTCATAATGACGCTGACACCGCTCATGTCGATATAATCTCCCCAATCGACCCGCTTACGTCCTAGAATGATCTGTTTCTTTCTGTCCGGCCTGGTACTGGAATAATTTCGTGAGATCGTTTCCTCCAGGAAGGCTGGCACTAAAGATTTGCCGGGCACAAGGGTCGTATCAGGGGCAAATAGAAAATGGTAACGTTTAAAAAGCTTGCCTTCCGAGATGATCTTTGGCGGACGATCCGCCAATACACGGATCTTGTCATACTGATCGTAGGTCAGGTATGGATATTGCGCCGGTGCATTTTCCCCCTTATGGGCAATGACCTTGCGGATCAGTTCCACTGCCGGGTTATTTTTATTCCTGTATCTTCTTTTCTTATTGACTACGACCTCCTGCAGCGCGGCATAAGACACTGAGAGGAGAATGGTCAAAGGGCCCACGGTCGTGTCTGATAGGACAACGTTGACGGACGCATATCCACTGGCGCTGAATTTGATTTCATGTACCCTGCTGTCCACGGCGATCCGGAACCTGCCCCGCCCATCGGTCAGGGCGCCCTTGCCGGTAGCAGGCAGCAGCACGCTCACATTCGACAATGGCAGATGGGACGAAGAATCCAGGACAACACCCGTCAGCACCCTTTTCTGCCCTGCAGCGGCTTGCATCAACAATAAGGCGACGGTCAATAATATGAGGGATCTTTTGCTAAACACTGAATTTAATATCCAATTATCGCACCATAATCAATGGTCCGTCTCCACGGTCTTCTAGTCTCCCGATGGCCCGGCAGCAGGCCTCCGGCAATCCGATTTGCCGCAGCAATTCCTCGAATGCAGGCGCCCCCTCGCATGCAACAGCCACCAGCAGTCCGCCGCTCGTCTGCGGGTCCGCCAGGATATTCCGTTGCCTGTCCGTCAGCGGTCCTATTTTATTCCCATAGCTGTTCCAGTTCCTGACCGTTCCACCAGGTATACAACCCTGCTCCAGGTACTGTGGTAGCGACCCTATCACCGGCACCTTCTCAAAATCCAGTACGGCCGATATCCCGCTGCCCTCGCACATTTCCGCCAGATGCCCCAGCAGCCCAAAACCGGTGACATCGGTCATTGCCTTTACACTATCCCACTGGCCAAATATCTCTCCGGCCTTGTTCAGCATCACCATGCTTGCTAAGGCAATGGCAGCATCCTCCGGTCGCAGCAGACCCCGCTTCTGCGCGGTCGACAATACCCCCACGCCCAATGGCTTTGTCAGATACAATTGACACCCCACTTCCGCGGTCGAATTCTTTTTCAGGTGCGCCGGGCTTACCAGCCCGTTGACGGCGAGTCCGAACACCGGCTCGGGACAGTCGATACTATGCCCTCCGGCCAACGTAATACCCGCCTCCGCACACACAGCCCGGGCCCCCTCCAACACCCGCTGCGCCACCTCAGGAGGCAGCTTATCCACGGGCCATCCCAATATAGCGATGGCGAGCACAGGCCGTCCACCCATCGCATATACATCACTGATAGCATTCGTGGAGGCGATACGTCCAAAGTCGAACGCATCATCCACAATGGGCATAAAAAAATCCGTCGTCGAGATCAGGGCAGTCCCATTGCCAAGGTCCAGCACGGCAGCATCATCCCGCTTGTCATTCCCCACAAGCAGCCGCGGGTCCTGCATCCCGGGCAGTGAACTGTGTAATATCTTATCCAGGATGGCGGGGCTGATCTTACAGCCGCAGCCTGCCCCATGTGAATACTGTGTCAGTCTTATATCCATGAAGTTTGTTTATCTCCAGCCTGCAGCACGAGTGTAGCATTTATGGCTGCATTCCCTCCTGCCACAGGCACTTTTATAATATGTTCGTCATCCCGTCCCTGCAGGCCGGTGCGATAGGTCTTATCATAATATATAAGCACCTCCCGGATAAAATCCTCCATCCTTCCCTCCCTGATAGCCGCCACGGCCCTCTTCGTCTGCTCCGGACCAAGTCTCTTCCAGATACGTTCCGTACACTCCACTAAAAAATCCTTGTCCAGCGACCCATACTCTTCCACTAGCGCCCGCACCCTCACTTCCAACGGAACCTGTACATCGAACAGCACGGCGGAACGTATCCCATTCCAGAACGTACGGGGTATTGTTCTCTTACCGATAGTCAGGCTTTCATCCTCTACCCAGATCCTTCTTTGCCGGTCGAACCCATACAGCTCTCCGGCCAAATCATTCTCAAACTGCTCCTGCGAAGGTTGCACCAGCCTGCCAAGCGTACCATACGTAGAACCCTGGTGCTGCGCCAGCAGCTCCAGATCGATGATCTGCTCGCCTCTGCTTTTCATTTCGTGTAATATCCTGGTCTTGCCCGAGCCAGTCATGCCCCCTACCACGGACAAGGGCCACTCTATTTCAAACTGATCCAATACCCAGCGGCGGTAACGCTTATATCCTTTCTCCAAAAGATAAACCTGGAAACCATAAAGATCCAGCGCCCAGGCCATCGCCCCGCTACGCATCCCGCCCCGCCAACAATGCACGGCTATTTTTTTCCCAGGCGCCTTCTCCAATGCCGTCCTGATAAAACCCGACCACTTCGGCCCGGCCAGATCGAACCCCAGCAGGATCGCGGCCTCCCTGCTTTCCTGCTTATAGGTGGTGCCTACCTGCACCCGTTCTTCATTACTGAATAATGGTAAATTGAAGGCCCCGGGAATATGCCCTTGCGCAAATTCCGCCGGGGTACGTACATCCGCCAGCGGAACCCGTTGCTCCATACTCATGAATTCCTGTATCGTAATGCGGCTGATCATTCTTCAAACATCTGTAAATATACACCTAAAGCATTTTTCTTGCTTCTCTCGATTAAAACGCTTATCTTTTAGTTCCCTTATTCACCCGATCGCCCCCCAAAAGCGTTCTATCATGGGCCGGGATATCATAGATTTCTTTCAAAAGCTCCTGGACAGTTCCGATTGGCCTCCACGATGGCATTGCGGCAAATGGACGGACTTCCATGGCTGGCTCTACATCATAAGCGACCTGCTGGTTTGGTCCGCCTATTTCAGCATTCCGCTGATCATCATCAGGTATATCTCCAGAAGACAGGACATCCGGTTCATCCGTCTGTATTTCCTTTTCGCCGCATTCATCCTTGCCTGCGGGGCTACTCACTTCCTGGACGCCATTGCCTTCTGGCTGCCGGTGTATCGCTTAAATGCCTTGACACGACTGATCACAGGCATCCTAAGTTGGACAACGGTCTTTTACCTTGTTAAATATCTGCCACTGGCCTTCTCCCTGAAGTCTTCAAAAGAGCTCGAAATAGAAATAGAGCAGCGAAAAAAAGCCGAGGTGCTGAGCCGGGAGTCCGAACGGCAGGTACAGGATCTGTTCGATGCAGCGCCCGACGCCGTTATTGTAATAAATGAAGAAGGATATGTAGTAAAATGGAATCCCAAGGCAGCATCGCTTTTTGGATGGACGGCAGAAGAAGCCGTCGGTCAACCTCTAAGCGGCCTGATCATACCTGAGCGGTACCGGGCAGCCCATCAGCACGGCATGGTCCGTCATGCCAGGACCGGGCGGAGCGATATACTGGGCAAGGCCCTCGAATTGCAGGCCTGCGCTAAAGACGGCAGAGAAATGGATATCGCGCTCAGCATTTCCCCCACCTTTACCAACGGTACACGTCTGTTTGTCGGCTTCATTCGCGATATCACCTGGCAGAAGAAGTCGCAGGAAGAGATCAGAAAACTCAATACCGATCTGGAGCAGCGCGTTTTGGAACGCCTCCGGGAGGTGTCGGACTATAAATTTGCCCTGGATGAGTCGGCCATTGTCGCCATCACTGATCAGAAAGGGATTATCACCCACGTGAATGATAATTTCTGTAAAATATCGAAATACAGCCGGGATGAGCTGATGGGACAGGACCACCGTATCATCAATTCAGGGTATCACTCCAAGACAGTGATCCGTGATCTTTGGGTCACTATCGCACATGGGGAAATATGGAGAGGCGAATTGAAGAACAGGGCTAAAGATGGCAGCTATTATTGGGTAGACACCACCATAGTTCCGTTCCTGAACGAGTCGGGTAAGCCCTATCAATATGTCGCTATCCGGGCGGATATCACCCATCGCAAAAAGGTAGAAGAGGAATTTCATAAATTGAATGAAGAGTTGGAAGACCGGGTCGACCTGCGTACCATCCAGTTGGAGTCCGCCAAAAAAGAAATGGAGTCCTTCGCCTATTCAGTCTCTCATGACCTGCGCGCGCCCCTCCGTGCCATAGTAGGTTTTACCAGCATCCTGGAAGAAGAATACAGCAGCAAGCTGGATGATGAAGCACGGCGGGTCACCTCTGTCATCAAGAAAAATACCCTGAAAATGGGGCATCTCATAGATGACCTCCTGGCTTTTTCACGCGCGGGAAAACAAGAAATTGTCAAAACGACCATCGACACCGAAAAAATGGTCAGGGAGGTCATCAATGAGCTGACTGCCGGGAACAGCACGAACCATATTGAATGGGTCCTGCATCCTCTTGCTTCGGCTTATGGGGATATACATACGATCCGGCAGGTGTGGGTAAATTTTATTTCCAACGCCATTAAATATTCCAGAGGCCAGGAACCCGCCCGCATCGAGATAGACCATTTTATACAGGATGGGCAGCTGGCCTTTTGTGTAAAGGATAATGGGGTGGGATTTAATAATAAGTACAGGGACAAGTTGTTCCGGGTATTCCAACGGCTGCACAATCCGGAAGAATTTGAAGGCACGGGCGTAGGTCTGGCCCTGGTGGAAAAGATCATATCCAAACATGGTGGCAGGGTATGGGCAGATGGAGAGCCCGGCAAGGGCGCACAATTCTGCTTTTCTCTCCCCACAGGCCGCGACGGAGATCAGTATATTTAAAAATTGCAACGCATATGAACCAGGATCCTGTTGATATTTTATTGGTAGAAGATAATATTGATGATGCGGAGCTCACTATCCGGGAACTGAGAAAACACCGGCTGGCCAATAATCTCGTTCATCTCAAGGACGGGGAAGAAGCCCTGACATTCCTCTTTGGCTCCGGGAAGGTCGGAGGAACCCTGCCAAAACTGGTCCTGCTCGACATACAAATGCCAAAGGTCAATGGCATCGAAGTATTACAGCAGATAAAATCAAACGAGCTCACCAGGGCAACACCCGTCGTCATCCTCACGTCTTCCAAAGAGGACCCCGACATCCGTCGCTGCTATGGGTTGGGCGTGAACAGCTATATCGTAAAACCTGTAAATTTTGAACAGTTTACTGAAGCCATCCGGAACCTGGGTCTGTATTGGCTTATATTGAATCAGCCACCCACCTGAAGAAAGGACGCTTATATGATCAAGCCGTTAAAAATATTAATGCTGGAAGACGATCCCTTCGATGCGGAAATAATAGAACGACTGCTCCGCAAAGAGCAATGGGATATTGAATTCACCCTGGTGAACACCCGGAATGGTTACGAGACAGCCCTGGACCGATTCCTCCCGGACCTTATCCTGGCCGACAACTCTCTGCCCCAGTTCGATGCAGGCGATGCCTTACAGTTTGCCCGGCAGCAGTCACTCTATATTCCCTTTATTATGGTGACGGGCACCGTATCCGAGGAATATGCAGTTGAAATGATCAAAGCCGGGGCAGATGACTATATATTAAAAGACAGGTTGACAAGACTCCCTGCCGCGATCCAGGCGGCAGTCAACCAGCAAAAGGTAAAAAAGGACAAACAGAAAGCACAGGAAGAGATCAGACGTTCTAACGAACGGTTCCAAACCCTGTCGAAACTGACCAGGGATGCCGTGTGGGAGCTTGATCTGGTGACCAATAGTTTATGGGGGAACGAGAGCTTTCATCAACTGCTGGGTTTTACAACGCCCATTGCCCCGGCCCTGGAGGAATGGATAAGCCGGATACATCCCGATGACAGAGGAAAAATGGCCATACGCCTGGAAGAAATAAAAAAGGGGATCATTGTTTCCTGGGAAGATGAACTGCGTCTCCAGTTGCCCGCTGGCGATAGCAGGACGGTGCTGGACAGGGCCTATGTGCTGATGCATGACGGGAGACACCCCGTCCGCCTGATCGGCGTCCTGGTGGATATCACGGAAAAGCGAAAGATGGAAGAAGAACGGATACGGTCCAGGATCAGCCAGCAGAAAGAGCTGACCCGGGCCATTCTCGAAGCACGGGAGCTGGAACGTAATGCATTGGGCAGGGAGCTTCATGACAATATCAACCAGATCCTGGCTTCGGTCAATCTCCGCATAGGATACTACCTGGACGAGCCGGAGGATAATATGTACATTTTAGCAGACTGCCGTCAAATGCTGCTGGCCGCCATTCGGGAAACACGTAATCTCTCCCATCAGATGGTCATGCCCGGGTTTTCTGAAAAAAACCTGCTTGATGAACTGCGGCTGCTCATAGAAAATTATACTCCCGCAATGTCTATAAGCCTGGATGTCCGGAGGCTGAAAGAGAAGCATATCCCGCCTCTTATCAAGGAGACACTCTATCGCATCGTCCAGGAACAATTAAGCAATATCCACAAACATGCAAAGGCCAGCTCCGTCCAGGTACGCCTGTCCTCTGGACCCAGGTCTGTAGAATTGCTGATCCGGGATGACGGCATCGGATTTGATCCTCAGCTGAAAAAGAATGGTATCGGCATCTCCAATATTTACCATCGGGCAGAGTCCTATGATGGAAAGGTAGAAATTGTGTCCAGTCCAGGCGAAGGTTGCTACCTGGTGGTGCGCATTCCCTTATCTTGATACGCTGGATGTACAATACAGTCTAACTCCGAAAAGCCAGCGGGGACAGCGTAGTCCGCCTTTTAAAAAAGTTGGAAAAATGAGCGACCTCCTCAAAACCAAGGCTCCAGGCAATTTCTGAGACATTCCAGTCTGTCTGTTTGAGAAGTATCTTCGCTTCCTGGGTGATACGATTGGCGATAAGGACAGTAGTGGTCTTACCTGTATTCTCTTTTAATACCTTGTTGAGATGGTTGACATGGACGGCCAGACGATCCGCATAATCCTTGGCGGTACGCAGCTTGAGCTGCTGCCTGGGGTTTTCGATGGGGAACTGCCGCTCCAGCAGCTCGATGAACAGGGATGCTACACGCGTCGATGCATTGTGCGTGGAATAAAGGGCGGTAGCGGGTTGCAGCTTTTGGCCATAGTGGATAAGCTCCAGCACATAATTGCGTAACAGATCATATTTAAAGGCATAGTCGGAGGACATCTCCTTAAACATCTTCTGGAAGATATAGGTCAGCTCCTGCGTATTTTCTTCCGTCAGCTGGAAGACGGGATAGCCCCCGGACCTGAAAATAGGGAGATCATCCAGGATGACGCCGCTCTTGGTCTGTACAAGGAAATCTTCCGTAAAAATGCAAAAGAACCCCTTTTGCTCCTCGTCAAGCGGTATATATCGGTACGGTATCTTGGGTGTGCCAAATAAAAGAGCGCTCTTCTCGATATTTATCACCTTATCGGCATACTCCGCCCTGTTAGGGCCATTGATAAGGCTGATCTTATAATAGGTCCGCCGGTTGTACGGCATATGGGGCTTTTCCCTCAGCTTCGCATACAGCTCTTCCGTATTGAATACATTGAAATGCCCTATTTCCCTGGTAATACCTTCCGGCAAGAGGGTATCCACCGCCGCCTGGGAGGCCCGAGACGCATGTTGGTAGAATTTGTCTAATGTCGTGATTTCCATAGTAAAGTCATACCTTGCTCCAAACTAATAACTATGTCACAGGTGAAATGGTTCGATAGGCAGTTTGATTTTTCTACTACCCAAAACATTTTCCCCTCTATACTGGAAAGGTTAAGGGGTACCCCGGTGCGGCTGGAAGAAAAATTCAGGTCCATCGACCCTGCCCTGCTGACACGCAAGATAGACAATACCTGGTCCATCAAGGAGAACCTGGGACATCTCAGCGACCTGGAGCCGCTGTGGCAACGGCGGCTGGACGATATCCTGGCAGGCAGGGACGAGCTGAGTCCCACAGATCTTCAAAACACCCGGACAACAGAGGCTGGGCACAATGAGACGCCGGTGGAGGAATTGCTAAAAAGGTTCCGGCAGATGAGAACAAAAACAATAGTCCTGCTGGAAGCCATTGACGAGCAGGCGGTATACAAATATGCGTTGCATCCTCGACTCAAAACGCCGATGCGTACCATGGACCTCTTCCTTTTTGTAGCAGATCATGACGACCATCACCTGGCAAGGATCACGGAGCTGACAACAGCTCATCCAATCCTTCCTGCCGGAATATAACCTGCCCCAGCTTCAGATCTGACCAGCCCGGCTTGAGCTTATACGTAAAGATGGGCCGCCCTCCTTCCAGGTCGCAGCCAATACAGCAGGCATGGATGCCGTCCATTCTAGTGACCTCCTCCAGCCGGTGAAGATGTGTCGAAATAAAAAAGAAGGAACCCTGGTAGGCAGTCAGTCCCTTGATGGTCATTTCTGATATAGCAAGGGCATCATCGATATTGGTGCCCCTGAACAGCTCGTCGAAAATGGCAAAGCAACGCCGGCGCTCCCGCGCCTGAACGACCACTCTTTTCAAGGTCTGTATCTCCGTCATAAAATGGCTGTAGCCATGCTGCATATCATCATTGAGATTGATGGCCACGGAAATGACATCGAAGAAGGGCAGTACACATTTTTTCGCGGGGACAGCCAGCCCAAGATGCGCCAGGTATACGCAAAGCCCTATGGATTTTAGCAAGGTTGATTTCCCGGACATATTGGGACCCGTGATCAGTGTGACAGGACTCTTTACCTCGAGGGTGTTCCTGACAGGATATTTTAATAAGGGATGATAAAATTCGGAAATGATCAATGCGTCGTTATCAAAAGATGGAAAGTTCAAACCATGGACACGGATCCCTTTTGATATGGAATACCATGCTTCAAAAGTGAAAAAACCCTTCCAGAAACGATCCATTTCTCCTTCATTCATTTTCTCCTGCAGCAACTCCGCCAGACGGGCTGTTTCCGGCAAGGACAGTCCCCTGTCACGGGCAATCGCATAATACTTTTCGACCTGGAGCTCGGACAGCATACGCCGGATATTTGTAAGCCCCTCCCGGAAGGGCGAAGGAAAGACGTCTATTTTCAGCCGGGAAAAGTAGAGCTGGTTGATCTTATAAAAAAAGTAAAAGAACTGGTAAAGACCGCCTGATTCCTTATTGCGGGCCGATGATGAAAAGAGAAGATAGACCTGCAAAGAAACTCCGGTCAGATCTCTGCCACGGGTTCTTTTCTCTTCAATATAGCTGTATACCTGGTTGAATTCAACCTTGGAGTATGAGATAGGAACATACAGATGATCATGCTGTAATAAGGCTTTCAATATATCCTGCCGAAGATAGATATCCTCTACAGATCCAGGCATTTCTGTCAGCACCTGCGCGAGTATATCCCTCGAATGCTCGTTGTATAAGTAGTCGAACAGGGGAAGTATCTCTTTCTTAAAATGCAGGTCGTAGACATTTACCATCCCTTAAATATAGCCTCGCCCAAAAGAAATACTATAACGATGTATTGGATTTAAGAAAATTTTGGGAGATGACGGAGAGCAGCCCACCCTTAAGTACATCGAGCCGCAGCTCCCAGAAAAAGATCCCGGCGAGGCCCTTCTTCTTTACATATTCAGTCTTCGCAGCCACAGACTCACTATTGTCATAGGTCAGAAATGATCTCCGTGCAGCATTGTACAGATAAGGCGCTTTGGCGCTATCATCCCAATACTCCTGGTATCCATTGGCGGATGTATAATGCTGACGTATTTGTCGCATGGATATAAATCGCGAAAACTTCCCGGGTTGATACAAACCATGCTCCTTCCCGGGCACGCCAACAAACATCCGGCCATAAAAAGCAGCGCCAACAGCGATCTTGTGAAGGGGTACACCCAATGAGTCGAGGTACCGGACGGCATTGTCGACAGACTCCTGCTGTCGCGCAGTGGAATACAAGGGGCTGTGGTGACCGGTGATCGGGCTGCGGCTGCCGATCATATCATAGGTCATGAGATTGATCCTGTCTGCAATCCCGGCTGCTTCCGCGACATTCACGGAGCCTCGCAAATAGGGCGAGAATCCGGCCAGGATAAAGCTGATCTCTTTCGATGTGCCCAGCGAGTCGCGCAACGAATGCAATAAGGCTGTAAAATTCGATGCATCCGCAGCAGAATAAGGATGCCCGGGATAGCCGCCGAGAGTAGGGAATTCCCAATCGATGTCGATACCATCCGTCTGAAAACATCGGGTAAGGTCCAGCACCGAATGGGCGAAGCGCCCTCTCCCCTCACGGGTGGAAAACACTTGCGGGCATGTCCTGCAACCTCCCCACCCTCCCAGGGACAGCAAGATCTTCAGCGAAGGATGAGCTTTCTTCAGGCTGACAAGCTTCCGTAGAACAATGCTGTCTGATCGTGTTGCATAAAGACGATCGCCCTTTAAATAACAGAAACCAAATATGATATGAGTAAGCTGTCCGACGGGGCAGCGGTCGACTGTCCGGGCATCGCCGGAATAATAGGCAATAACGGCCTGGCCCCGGCTGTTGAAAAACGTCCCCCAGGCAAAGAATAATAGCAGCAGACGCCGGATCATCGAAATTTTTACCACAAAAATTAAACGCTTTGCCACAAAGTATGCAAATCAGGTGCCTTTGGCCGGCACCCTACACAACCCAGGGGGAGCCAGTTCCGTATTTTTGCTGAATATGAGGCCCCTGCTGTTCTGCTTTTGTGTCTTTTGTGTCTATATTTCCACTGCACAGCCTAAACTGTTGTCCGGCAAGGTCATAGACGCCCAGACCAATCAGCCGCTGGAAGGAGTTTCGGTAGTGCTGCAGCCGCTAAAGACATCGGCCATTACAAATGCGCAAGGCAGGTTCCAGTTCAGGCAGCCGGCGTCAGCCATCACAGGCATCACCATCTCAGCCATCGGGTATGGAACAAGGTTCATTGCTGTACAGGAACTGGAAAACAACCAGCCTATACCGTTGAATGCCCAGGCCATCGAGCTGAATTCCGTGACAGTGGCTTCCCATACGGAAGACCCTTTCAAACCCATCGGCAAGATGGACATTGCCACGCGGGGGATAACCAATTCCCAGGAAGTGCTGCGCATCGTCCCGGGTCTTTTTATCGGTCAGCACCAGGGCGGCGGCAAGGCGGAACAGATATTCCTCCGCGGTTTTGACTGCGACCACGGCACAGACATCAGTCTGAATGTAGATGGCCTGCCGATCAATATGGTGTCGCATGCACATGGACAGGGTTTCGCCGACAGCCATTTCATCATTCCCGAGACCATCGAAGACACTCGTTTTAAAAAAGGCCCCTATTACGCCGAAAAGGGAGATTTCTGTACCACGGGCTATGTCGACTTCCACACAAAGAACGCATTGACCTCCGATATGGTAAAGGTCGAGGGCGGCATGTTCAATACCTACAGGGTCGTAGCGCTGGCAAACCTCCTAAATGAAAAGGCAAAAAAAACTTCCTGGTACGCCGCCACAGAATATAGATACTCCGACGGCTATTTTGATAACCCACAGCATTTCAATAGACTCAACCTCTTTACAAAATACAATAGCCAGCTGTCAGACAACACCAACTTATCTCTCTCCGCCAGCACCTTATACAGCAAATGGAATGCTTCGGGTCAAATACCCGACAGGGCAGTCTCGGAAGGGATCATTGGCTGGTTTGGAGCGCTGGACCCTTTGGAAGGCGGCGTTACCTCCCGAACCAATCTCAATGCTCAATTATCTCATACGCTGCCCAACGGTGATCTGATAAAACAGCAGTTGTATTATACGTACTATACCTTCGACCTGCATACGAACTTCACCTTCTTCCTGGTCGATACGGTCAATGGCGATGAGATACGGCAAAAAGAATCCAGGAACCTGTACGGATACAAAGGCAGCTATGAGCATATAAGCTACATAGGTGACACCCGCCTGACCACCGAGGGTGGTATCTCCCTACGCGCCGACGCTACCCACAATACAGAGCTGTTGCATACAAAAGATAGATACACCACTTTACAACAGCTTAAGCTAGGCGATATCACGGAGGTGAACGCGGCAGCCTATATCAATGAGACACTGCGGCTCAACGATCGTTTGAGCATCAACGCAGGACTGCGCTTCGACCAGTTCAGCTACAGATACAATAACAAGCTGGCAGGGGACACGACCCTCCATGGGGCGGGGATCTACAAGACCGGCGATCATACGGTCAGCCCCAAGCTGAGCTTTTACTATCATGCCAGCCCCCGGATGGAATTATATCTCAACACGGGCAAAGGGTTTCATTCCAACGATGCACGGGCCGTGGTGGCGCAGCAAGGCACACAGGTGCTCCCGGCAGCCTATGGCGCTGACCTGGGGACGGTCTTTAAGCCGGCCCGCAATGTCCTTATCAATGCAGCCCTTTGGTATATCTATCTTCAACAGGAATTCGTATACGGCGGAGACGGAGGCGCCGTGGATTTCAGCGGCAGGACAGCCCGGATGGGATTCGATCTTTCAGGAAGATATCAGCCCACAACGTCCCTGTATTTTGATGTGGACGTAAACTACGCACACGGTCGCAGCCTTAGCGACCCGAAAGGCCAGAACTATATCCCATTGGCCCCGGTCTGGTCAAGCACGGGCGGAGTGACCTATACTGCAAGCAACGGTCTGAATGGAAGTCTGCGTTACAGATATCTTGCGGACCGACCGGCCAACGAAGACTATAGCCTGACAGCCCAGGGATATTTTATCACGGAAATGGTGCTCAATTACACCCGCAAAAAATATGAGATCGGGCTTACGCTCAACAATCTTCTGAACAGACGATGGAAGGAGACCCAGTTTGCTACGGACACCCGTCTGAAAGGTGAGACTCAGCCGGTGGAAGAGATCTGTTTTACACCGGGCACTCCTTTTGCAGCCACCTTGCATTGTACGTTGTATTTTAAATGATCAATCCCCGTCAGGATGTGGCTTCCCATTATGACAGGTATTACACGTAACAACCAGTGGCCCATCCCCAAGACTGGGATGTTTTAATTGAAAGAACTGTTTATTGACGCGCAGGGTCATCCGCATCATCATTCTTGCCATTTCCTTTTCCGGCTTGGCATCGCTGGCATAGTCTATGCTCAAAGAGTCCTTCGCCTGGGCATGACAGAAGCCGCATCCTACACCCAGCGCATCCGAAAACTCGTCGACCATTATCTTTGAAAGAGCCTTGGAACTGATACCCCTCGGCAGCACTTTCAGGTTCTTGTATTCGCTCTTCGACGAGGCTACTCCCACACTGCATATCAGAATGGTAGTTACTATCGCGATCACTATAACACATAGTTTTTTCATGTCGATTAATTTGCAAATACGCTGAGCGACACATCCATTTCATCGGAAATAGTACTGGTGCCCCCCACTTCAAAGTCTTTTCTCTTGATCTTGAACGCTCCCTTGAAAAGATAGCCTCCCATGGCCGCCGTTGCCGAAAAGGGAAAGGAGATATCCTTTGTATGCCCCTTGATAGTAAGCTTTCCTGAAAGGAACCAGATATCTTTCTTATTGGAAGGAATGACCTTTGTTGAAACAAGCCGGATCTTTGGATAGTTCTTTATATCCAGGTAGCTCTCCCCCCTGAGATGATCATCCCTCAGGGAGTTGTCGGTATTGACGCTGTTGGCATCCAGGCTGATATCAAAATTGGCCTGATCCAAGTGCGCAGGGTCAAAATGGATAGTTCCCTCCATCCCTTTAAAAGTGCCGCTGACACGTATGCCAAAGTTCCGGATGGAAAAGTCAATGGTGGACTTGTCATCTACAGGCTTTATCTGCGCCGATACATCCCCCGCGGCAAAAAGGATCAGGACGTGCAATAAGTGTGCTTTCATATAAGTGGGGTGTCGGTGACAGCCAGAGAATGGTCATGCTCTACATAATGTACGCTGGTAAGACCCAGTAGTTTTTGCAGCTGGTCCGCCGGCACTTTCATGGGCCCGGCAGAAGGGGCCGCACCGGGCTGCGGTTGCGGGAAGGCAGTGGACGTCGCGGTATGAAAGGTTATATTCCCTTCCACCTTTAGCATGGTCTGATGAATATGTCCATTCAATACGCTTACGGATCCAAAACGCTTGAGATAAGAAAGAGCCCTGGCGCTGTCCCTCGTACCCCACCCCCATTGCGGGTAGACGGACCAAAGCGGAATATGCGCAAAGACTACTATGGGAGTACTGTTCGACAATCCTTTCAGGTCGTCTTCCAGCCATTCCAATTGCTGGTCGCCCAGTACGCCAAGACCTCCTTCTCCTGTGCCCACAACATTGACCAATCCGATAAAGTGCACGCCGTTGGTATCGAAACTATACCAGCCGTTGCCCTTGGTGCCCTTTCCGTACCGGTCTAAATATTGCTTGCCATTATCATTCAGTACGTCGTGTTCACCGGGTACATAGAATATCCTGTCTGTTTTTACTGATTTGAGCACCTGGTCGAGGGTGTCGAACTCTTCTGCCTGCGCGAGATGGGAAAGATCCCCCGTATGTAATACAAAGGAGGGAGCCTGGGGCATGGCATTGATCTTTCCAATGGCGGACTGCAACGTGCCTGTTACATCGGGGTTGGCAGGCTTATTGAACCCGATGTGACTGTCGCTGATCTGGGCGAAGGTAAGATCACTGCTGGGCAGGATGAGCCCATCCTTGATCCTTCCTGTATCCTTGTCCAATAACTGGCTCATGCCCATCGCTTTAAGGGTACCGCCGCTCATTAGCCAAAGAACCCCTGTGCCGGCCCAGGCCATGCATTTGATAAACCCTCTCCTGTCGACGCCGTCGTCATTATGGTCGTTGTGAATGATATCTTTCATATTCGATGTTTTTTTCAGACACAAAAAAAGAGGAAAGTACCCAGCGTGAATAATCTTTTACATGAAACAAGCCCATAACCTGATCTCCCAGGATTATTCGTTCATCAAGGTTTTTCCCTACATGGTGTAAAAGGGGGAAAAGGAGACCGGAAAGCCTTTAAATTTGGGGCCGTATGAAACGCTGGTTCGATATTATATGGTGGGCGGCGCTATACCTGTTCTTTGTATTCATACTACAGAACAGGGTTATTACATTGTCCAGGTCGCTGACCGTACAGTTTTGTTACCTGGTCTTCATAGCCGCCAACTATTATTTTCAGGTATTGTATGGTATCCCACGATTCCTTCATCGCAAACAATACCTTCTGTTCGTCACGCTCCTCATTACTGGCATCGCTGTCACGGCGGCCCTGCGGGTACCGCTGGTAGTGTATATGAATAGCCATGTCTTCCCCTCCGGTAATAATAGCCAGGGGCTCATAGACATATTTTATTCTTCCCTCCTGAACATTGCCATCTGGACCATTATTATACTCTCGATCAAGCTGGTGCTGGATCGCATGCGTCTGCAACAGCGCCTGGACAAAATGGAAAAAGAAAAGGCCAAGGCAGAGCTGGATTTTTTAAATGCACAGTTCAACCCCCACTTTTTGTTCAATTCGATCAACTCCATCTATGCGCACATCGATAAACACAATCCCACGGCGAGGAATATGCTGCTGAGCTTTTCCGAGATGCTGCGATATCAACTATACGACTGCAACACCAATTATATCAGCGTTGATAAGGAAATGAGCTATATCAGGAATTATGTAGCTATCCAGCAGGCAAGGAAGGAAAGCCGGGTACAGGTCTGTCTGACCGTCGGCGACAGCGTGACGGGCTTTTTTATAACGCCCCTGCTATTCATCGCCTTTATCGAAAATGCTTTTAAATATGTCAGCGATCATGAGGAAAAGGACAACAGGGTGGTCATCGCCTTTGAAAGAAAAGATAATGAGCTGCTTTTTTATTGCCATAATACAAAAGAGACAAGGAATGGCAGCAGCATCGAGCACAAAGGCATCGGCATCGCGAACGCCAGGCGTAGGATGGCCCTCCAGTATCCCGGCCGGCATGCGCTGAATATTGTGGACCACGAAGACATTTATGAAGTGACCGTAAACCTGCAATTATTATGAATTGTATCATCGTAGACGACGAGCCGGGCGCCCGGAAATTACTGGAAGAATACATCGGGGACATCGACTTCCTCCAGCTGGTGGGCAAGGCCGAAAACCCATTAAAGGCAAATGCCCTGTTGAGCAGCCAGCAAATAGACCTGCTGTTCCTGGATGTCAACATGCCGAAGATGAGCGGTATCCAATTCCTCCGGTCCCTTCCGGCGGTGCCCCCCACGATATTGACAACGGCCTATACGGAATATGCCATCGAAGGTTTTGAGCTGAATGTGCTGGACTATCTGGTAAAGCCCATCTCTTTTGAAAGGTTCCTGAAAGCCTGTAACAAGGCGAGGGAGTATCATGAATCACCCACACCGGCAACGTATTTCTTTGTAAAATGCGACGGCAGGATAGAAAAAGTTGCATACGATGAGCTGGTGTACGTCGAAGCCATGCTCAACTACATCATCCTCCATACGGACACACGAAAATTGATCGTCCATCTCACCATGAAGGCCATCACGGAGCAGCTGCCATCGGGACTTTTTGAAAAGATCCACAAGTCCACGATCATCAATGTCAATAAGGTCAAAAGCATCGACGGCAATGAGGTGGACCTCGGCAAGTGCAAGGTGGTCATCAGTCAAAGCCTGCAGGAGAGCGTGATCAAAAAGATCATTCGGGACCGGATGCTGAAAAGGTAGTCCTCAATGCAGGACTGCCTGTCGATTGACTTGAGTCTCGGTGTGGATGCTGATATTAGTGCATACCTTCTCCTTTCCACCTATGACGACGACCTGGTAGTCCCCGTCTTCCATCTGTGAGAAATCCAGCACGCTGGCATATACGGGCCCGGGTATGTTCTCGGACATATATACGTCGTCCTTCTTACGGATAGTGATGACGGCGCGGCGGCCATTGGGATTGGTCACATCGATACGGAATTTCATATTGCTCTTATCCGGCTGCTGGATGTTGACCCTCAAATGGGGTGTTTCGATGGAGTCCAGCAGGGCATTCAATCGTTGGGCAAATTGCAGGCGGATCGTGGGGCGGAAACTTTGCGAGAAACCTTGAGCAGAAAAGGCTACGATAAGGATGATGGTTCCAAATAAAGTACGTGTTGTCATAGTTATTGTTTGTCGCCGCAAAGATCATAACAGCTTATTACCTCTGTGTTACGCAGTAGTTAAGTTTGCTTTAACGTGGGAGTCCGCCAGATCACCAGCCTCCAGGCCAGCTCCGCAGAGAGCAGCATCCCAATGGAGACCAGCGCCGGTGTGGCCATACTGTCTGAGCTGACCAGCGCCCCGGACAGGGCAATAGTATATACGCCGATTGGCAGCAGGATCATCAACAGCAATCCGGTATTGTTCAGCGGTATCTTAAAGGGACGGTGGGCCAGCGGCTGACGGACACGCATGATAAAAAGGGCGATAAACTCAAGCGCCATACCCGCTCCATACAATACGATATCCATCACTACAAGGTCAGAAAAGGTCCACAAAATGAGTATGCTGACAACGGCGGACGACGCAATAATGGAGAGATACGGTGTCCCGAACCTCGAATGCAACCTGCAAAGCCAGTGCGGCAGTAGACTGTCCTCGGCCATAACCTCGGGTATGCGGCTGACGGAAAGCAGTACGGCAGAATAAAGCCCCAGTGAGCTGGCCATGCCGCCGATGGCTATTAAAGCCCCCAGCCAATGACCACCCACCAACGTTCCTAAGACGGGGAACTTGCCCTTATCCAGCTCATCTGCGCTGATGCCTGACTGGTGGACGGCCAAAGCTGCCACGATATATATCAGTACGATGAGAGCAAATGCCAGGCTGATGGAGAGAAGATAGGAACGCGCAGGCCGTCGCACTTCACCGGCGTAGGTGGTGGCGTTGTCCCAACCGATAAAATTCCACATCACGGTATAAAGCCCCATGGCGATGGGCGAGAAACCCAGCCCATGCAGGGATGGAGCCGGTACGGAAAATGAATGAGTATGCTGCGTCAGCTGAACGCCAAAAAGCACAAGGAAGGGCACCAGCACCACGATCCCCAGGAAAATAGACGTCTTCCCCACGGGCACAATGCCAAGTATGTTCAGCAGGGCGGAAGCCCAGATGATCACAAGACAGATGGCTATTTTATAAACGGCTATCACGGGAAAGAAGAAGGCGGCATATCCGACAAACATAACAGGATAAATAGCCAGGTCCACAAAAGTATACAGCCAGGTCCACCACCCTTCATAAAAAGCCCAGCGCAAGCCAAGGGCCCGTTTCACCCATTGATAATACCCTCCCGTCACGGGCATGAGGCTGTTCAGCTCCAGCACCGTAAGGATAACAGGCACATCCCAAAGCAAGGGGGTAAGCAGCAACAGCAGCAGGGCGCCGTGATCGCCTACATAGGAAAAAAGAGATTCCAGTCCATAGGGTCCTCCCGAGACAGTGAGAAAAATGATGGCAGCAAGCTGCAGGGGACGAAGTTTTTTGGCCATGGGCTTAAAAATAATGTATATAAGTTTATTTGTAAAAGAATGAACATTCATTTATATTTGCAGATGTAACCTAATCTAATGGATCATGGGGTCAACGCTTATATTTGCATTCATGAGAACAAGGGATGAGAATAAAATAGAGGCTATTTACCTGGAGGCATTGCAAATGATTGTCCGTGAAGGGTTTGACGGATTCAGTATGCAAAAGCTGGCCCGGGCGGCAGGCGTCTCTCCCGCAACGATCTATATTTATTTCAAAGACAAAGAGGATCTGCTCCTGCAGCTACACCGCCGGGAAGTAGATCGTTTCTTTACTTATCTCCTCGATGATTTCGATCCCGAATCCGATTTTGCCACAGGTTTGGAGATCCAATGGAAACGCAGGGCGCAATATGTATTGGACAATCCCGAGATAACACACTTCATGGAACATTTTTCATTCACCCCTCTCCAGCGCAAGACCTATGGCCCGCAGGACAAACGCTTTAAGGAGATAATGGGTCGGTTCGTCCACAAGGCCATTGAGAATAAAGAATTGGTTGTCATGCCTTTCGAAGTATACTGGTCCATTGCTTTCGCTCCCCTGTACAACCTGGTGAAATACCATAAGGGAGGAGTGAATCTCGCAGGGGAAAAATTCGAGCTGACAGATACCATGCTAAAGCAGACCCTGGCCCTGGTGCTCAAGGCCTTAAAGCCAGATGAAGCCGGTTCCTCCGAAATAAATTCTTGATTTTTTTTGACGATTTAAATAAACGAACATTCATTTTATTATGTCTACCAAACCAACCTTTACACGCTACCAGGTATTCATCATCGTGTTGATATCCCTGCTCCAATTCACGGTCATTCTGGATTTTATGGTGATGGCGCCCTTAGGCGCCATGTTGATCCGCATCCTGAAGATCACCCCTTCCCAGTTTGGCTGGGTAGTCTCGGTCTACGCCTTCAGCGCAGGCATCTCGGGAATACTGGCGGCGGGTTTTGCCGACAAATTCGACAGGAAAAAAATGCTCCTGTTTTTTTACACGGGCTTTGTATTGGGCACACTGTTATGTGGCATCGCACCGGACTATTATTTTCTCCTGGCAGCCCGGATGGTGACAGGGATTTTTGGAGGCGTGCTCTTCTCCATCAACATGGCCATCATCGCAGATCTTTTTCCCCTGGCGACAAGAGGAAGGGTCATGGGCTTTGTTCAAATGTCCTTTGCCGTGAGCCAGGTGGCAGGCATTCCGGTGGGACTGTTCTTTGCCAACCAATACGGCTGGCATATGCCTTTTCTTATCATCGTGGGTGTCTGCCTGGTGACAGGCTTTTGTATCATACGGTGGATGCAGCCGGTAACTGCCCATCTGAAAGAGCGGGCGGCTCAAAAACCTTTGCTTCATCTGGCAAGGACAGCCTCACGGAAAGAATATATCATTGCATTCCTGTCAACGGTGTTCCTTTCCACCGGTGGATTCCTGATGATGCCCTATTCCAGTACCTTTCTCGTACGCAATGTAGGAGTAGGTGAAAGGATACTCCCGGTGGTATTTATCGTGGCAGGCGCCTCAGGACTGATAATGGGTCCCCTCATCGGCAAATGGAGCGATAGATTGGGAAAATACCGCGTGCTCATTTTCGGGAGCGTACTATCAATAGTGATGGTGTCGATATTCACGCATCTCTCCATCTCGCCTTTATGGGAAGTGCTGATATTGAACACGCTGACCTATACGGCTGTAATGTCACGCCTGATACCATCGCAGGCCCTGATCTCGGGTGTGCCGGAAATGAAGGACCGGGGGGCATTTATGAGCATCAACTCTTCCGTACAACAGCTGGGCGGCGGCATCGCATCTGTGGTCGGAGGCTGGCTGATCGCACAGGATACGCGAGGCCGGCTGCTCCACTACGATGTCCTGGGATACGTGACCATCGGCGCCTTTATCGCCTGCGCCTTATTGATGTATTATGTCAACAGGTATATGACGCAAAAGACACAGCTATCTGCTCAGCGAGTCTAAAACGCAGAAGGGAAGCCCCTGGCACTTGTGCATCTGATAAGCTCAACGACATCACCGTTGCATTACCCCGGCATACGCTCGAAGAAATTCGTGTCGAGTACCTGCACACCTTGCAGATTTCCATCCTTATCTTTTACGATCTGAAGTGAATAGGATTGGCCCTCATTATAAAAATAGGTTTCCGACCAGGGCACGACTACGATCTCCTTGCCATCCCAAAGTTGTTTCACGATTATTGAATTATTGCCGGCCCTGATCTCCACCTGGTTGTCCGGGTCATCCTTGGAGCGATATTTCCCTTCATATTTTTTTAATACGGCCTGTGACAGCTCTATCTTAGACACCCTTATCCAAACATCATGTTTAAATGCCAGCACACGCGATATGGAACCATCCTTTTCCTTTGTAAAATCGAGCACAAAGGCAGGGATCACGGGACTGTAAAAGTTCAGTTCGGACTCCGGCAGAAAGAAAACCTCATCACCGGCCCAGCTTTGCTTTAATATCAGCCTGTTATCCCTTTCTACAAATTGAATGAACCGGTCTTCCCTGTTTTGCAGCTTGTACAAACCCTCAAATGGCTTTATCTGCTCCGGGGTATGTGCCATTTCCTTATGTCCAATAGGTTTATAGTCTTTGACCCTTTTCCAGATGCCGATCTTCGCCACATCTACCTGGTCAGCGGACCCCGAGGAATCTTTATGAAATACGATATGGATAGGACCGCCTTCTTCCGCTTCCTTACTGTTAAAGACCAATTCCGACTCGGGAATAAAATGCAGCTCCGCATTGTTCCAAAGCAATTTGGCAACGAGCTGATTTTCCCTGACAAAGAATTGCACATACTGTTCTTTGTTGTTTGCAGACTGATAATACCCTGTTATCGCCTGCCACTGCTGAGCATTAAGACTGGTTGACACCAAAAGAATGAATGATAATACAAAATATTTTTTCATGAGCCAAGGTTTGATTGATTGACAAATTATTTTATCCAGATGGTATAAATGAGCCAGAAAAGGATCAACCCAAAAGCAGCTACCAGCAGGCCGCTGGTCCTTTTTTTCCGGAGGAAGAGCAGCAGCAGCAGCCCCGTGAGGGAAACCAGCGCAAGCAGTATAGCAGATACATCGACAAACACAGACCCTGCCATACCCGCGTCCCGGCCCTTGTGCAGATCATTGATGATCCCTATGAATCCTCCGCTCGTTTCGGTCAGCTGGTACTCTCCCGACCCCCGGTTGATAAAAACATCCGCTTCATATCCGGGCCCTTTAAAAGAAATACTTAGCTGTTCATCATCGATTCGCAGATCACGCAGCGGGGCCGTTATACCATTCTCCCTGCGCAGCAATTCCACGATCTCCAGTTTCGCAATTTTTAAGGTATCCTGCACATTCGTCCAGCTCTTATCGACCCTCCCCTTTTTTTCCCTGACATGCATCTGGCCGTTGAACCGCTCCGCATGATTTAGCGTAAGCCCCGTTACTGCAAAAAAGAAGACGATGGCAAAGCTCAGCATCGAAAGATAGATATGCAGCCATCGCGTAAGCCGCGGCAGATTACGTCTAATTTCCATTGCTTTTTTTCCTAAGTTCGAGTGAAGCAGCGGAGATCTCGATATTGCCGGCTAAATTGAACGTCTTAGGCATATCATTCCATTCTATTTCCTGCCGCATCAGCTGATAGGTACCATGTTCCCGGCTCACTTCTATTTTTACGATATATTTTCCCGGTTTCACCGGATTGCCATTGTCGTCCTTCCCATCCCATTTTACGGTATATTTCCCAGCCGATCGGGTGGCGCTGGTCATCGAGCTGCTAAAGCTTTTATCCGATGTATAGATCGTTCTGTATTTCAGGTACCAGGACCTGAGCTCCGGTATATAACGGTCACTGCCATGCCAGCATGAAATGGTTCGGACAGGCGCATGGTTCTCGTCTTCCACCCATACGGCCACATAAGGCCTTTTGACAGCTCCCTGATTCGGAAGATTTATTTCAAGGCTGACAAGCATTTCAAAATCAGGACCCGCCTTTGCTGCCTTAGGCTGAACAGCTGTCTCCAATTTATTCCATCCGGGACTTTTGATCCGCTCGCCCGTCTTTGTGATAATAAGGTATTCTATGCCAGGCAGCGTCCGGGCCAATGCATCACTTTCTGAAGGGTTCATGACATTAAAGGCAGTAGCCAGCGCACCCGCATCTGTAGCATCCGATGCCACAACGGTAGCGCTGATCACCCCATCGGCAGGCTCACCCGTTCGGGGGTCGACAATATGGGAAAACCATTTGCCCTTTATCATTTCTCCCCGGCGGTAGTTGCCGCTGGTAGCCACCGCCCTGTTGCCGATATTGATCCGGTCGATGGGCAGGTCATTTTCCGCGTCGGCCTTGGGATCGCTGATCAGCACGGTCTCTTTCATATTGCCCATCACCACCAGGTCGCCGCCGATGTTTACAATGATGGCGTCCACCTTTGACGCCGCCATCCCGGCCTCTGCGGCATGACGGATAATATAGCTTTTTACAAAAGAATTCAGCATCAATGGAACATCGCTGAGATGGGTAGCTGTTTGATGAGCTGCATCCAGTCTCCAATGCGCCTGTTTCACCCGGGCTACTGCTGCTTCCAGCTCGGCGGAGGTTGGAAGCCGCTGCCGTATCGCAGCTTCTTTCCATACTTTTGTGATCGCCTCCGCGGAGGCATCCAATGCTCCGCCGGTCCGGATCCGCCACCGGTCAAAAAGATCCAACACCTCAAAAAGCTCGTGAGATACAGGTACCGCCTTTTGAGAAGTGGCTTCCCAACGCCGGAACTCACTGCCTGGATCATAAGCGCTGAGGATAGCAGTCATCCTCGATATTTCCCGAAGCACCGCCTTCTGTGCTTTTTCGGATTCTTCCCGCGAGATGGATGTAATTTTTAACTCCATAGAAGTGCCCAGGATGTTTTCGAAGTGGTCGGTATACAATCTGGGACGGGCTATATTGGCCGATGCAAACAGCCATATCAATGACAGTGAAAGAAAAAGTTTCATCGAAAAGGGTTTTCATAAATATATCTTATTTATGGCAATGTCAGCCTATGGGCATATCACTTCAGAAAAAATCCAGAATTTATCCAGAAATTGTGCCTGTTAATAATCACCATTGGAAAAGATCATCCCTACTAAAAATAAGATCAGCTCAGAAAAGCATATAAAGATCGAACCTTTCCGAAAGGGAACATTGGTCACTCCTCCCCATAAACATAAACAGTACTTCGAGATCATTTTCCTCTCCCGCGGCAGCGGTCATCATTGGATCGACGGCCATTGTTACGATATCAATCCACCGGTATTCTTCTTCCTCAACCGCGAACAGGTCCATAATTGGGATATGGATAATGAGCCGGAAGGATATGTCATTATTTTCAAGAACACCTTTTTACAGCAAAGCCGCGATGAATCGTTAAAACAATTGCTTCCCCTCATCTGGCACGCTAACTGCCTGTACCTCAAAGAGGCCGGGGACCTGGAAAGCCTGTTTGCCTTATTGGTAACCTATTCCCAACAACCTTCTGTCTATGAATACCATACCGTCGACGGTCTCCTCAAAGCGCTGATCGCGCTGCTGCTGGAAAAAGGCCGCCATGCCTTCCAGCACACGGGTATACAGACCCAGCTCTATGCCCGCTATGTCGACCTTCTCCTTACCCACCCTAATATCCAGCGAAAAGTAGGAGTACTGGCCAGACAACTGGGCAGCACCCCGCAAAATCTCAATGCAGCCTGCCGCAAGGCTGTAGATCAAAGCGCCAGTGAAGTGCTGAACAGGCACATCATCGGGGAAGCCCGGCGCCTCCTGCTCTATACGGACAACCATATCAGCGAGATTGCCTACCAGATGAGCTTTAAGGACCCTTCTTATTTTATAAAATTCTTTAAACATCATGAACAGGCTACCCCGGAAGAGTTTCGGAAGCTGCATTTTCAAAATCACCATCAATAGCAGCGTTTTTACCATCCTGTCTTGGCGGCCCTGCCTAATTTGCCGCCAATTCACCTGTATCATGGATCTGTTTTCCTTTTCAACCCACCTTCGGCTGCTTCTTTCGGTCATGGGCATCACCTGGATCACGCTATCCCAGGCACAGCCGAAGACGCTCTCCATCCGGGAAACCTTATCCCTTGTCGAAACACAACAACCGCAGCTGAAGGCATATAAGGAACGGACGGTTGCCGCAGGCTATAACACTGATCTGGCGCATAATACGCTGGTCCCCGATCTGACGGCGGGCTACCAGGCAGGATATGCCACCTACAATAATATTACAGGGATGAGCTATCCGGGTCTGATGGAGCCTATCACGGGACCGCCAAGCGCTTCCAATGTCTATGATCCGGTACCGGGCACGGCCCTCGCCGCCCTCCTCAGATGGGAACCGATCACCTTTGGCCAGCGCCAGGCTGCCATCGACAAGGCCGCAGCTCAATACAAGCTGGCCGCATCCGAATACAATGACGCAGTATTCCGGCAGCAATACACGGCGCTGACGATCTATCTCGATCTGGTTTATCTCCAAAAGCTCCTGACAAGCTTACGATCAAATACAGACCGAACCCGTCAGGCGCTGCAACAGTCGCTGGTACTGGCTAAGGAAGGGCTGCGCCCGGGCATCGATACGGCCCAGTTCCAGGCATCCCTGGCCCAGTCCGAGATGGACTACCTGAATACGCAACGTACATATCAGCTGCAGCTCATCGAGCTGACACGTCTCACAGGCCTGTCCTCATCACCGGAGGATATCACCCTCACGGACACAACTATTGCCACAAAGACACCCCTGCTTCCTGACTCTGCTCAGACCTTTATGGACAATCCTCTGTATCACTACTACCAGGCGCGACGCGATCTCGCCGCATCATCGCTCAGGGAAAAAGAACGGGCCTGGAGGCCGCGCCTGGACCTTTGGGCCAATGCCTATGCACGGGGCTCGGGAGTCACCTCCACGGGCGCCATCGACAAATCAGCAGGCTGGTCATTGACCCGCGATAACTATGGCGCAGGCGTCCAGCTCAGCATCCCTATCCTTCAATTCTCACAGGTCAATATTATTAAAAAACAATACCGGTCATTTCTCCGCGCGGATGAAGCACAGCTGGCCCAGGTGACGCTCGATCTCTCCAAACAGGTGGAGACGGCGCGGTATGCCTATCGCCAAAACCTGCTGATCGCAGGACATGCTCCAACGGTGACCCGCACCCAACAGTCGGCCTTCAGCGGATTACAGCTCAGCTATCAGAGTGGGCTCATCGACTACACCCGCCTGACACAGGCCCAATACGACCTTTTAAAAGCCGAGATCGCACAAGCAGGCGCGACGATACAGGTATGGCGGTCGCTCCTGGACATGGCTGTCGCAACGGGTCATCTCAGTCTCTTCACCGAACAAATCCAGCAGCCATGAAACTGATCTCATCAGCCCTGCGCCACCCTGTCACGGTCATCGTCTCCGTCCTGGCTATCCTCTTTTTTTCATACCTGGCGATCCGGAACTCCAGGATCGATATCTTCCCAAAACTGGGTCTGCCTACTGTCTATGTAGCGCAGCCCTACGGCGGATTGTCGCCGGAACAGATGGAAGGATTCATCAGCTCGTACTATGAATATCACTTTCTCTACATCACGGGAGTAAAATATGTACAGTCCCGCAACATCCAGGGTTCAGCCCTTCTTAAAATAGAATTCAACGAAGGTACGGACATGAGCCAGGCCATGGCGGAAGTAGTAGGATATGTCAACCGGGCACGGGCCTTTATGCCGCCGGGAACGGTGCCGCCTTTCGTCACGCGCTTTGACGCGGGCAGTGTACCGGTAGGTCAGCTGGTATTCAGTTCGGACACACGCTCACTAAGTGAAATATCCGACCTGGCGCTCTTTCGAGTCCGCCCCATGTTCTCCACCCTGCCGGGCGTATCGGCGCCCCCACCCTTTGGCGGCAACCAAAAGACGGTGCTGATCACCATCGACCCGGCAAAGCTGCGGGCTTACAACCTCTCTCCTGACCAGGTGGTCCAATCCCTGGCACGATCCAATACGATCACGCCCGCGGGGAATGTTCGCATCGGCGATACTACTTATATCACGCCGCAGAACAGCGTCATCGAAAACCTGCAGGACCTGCAGAATACACCGCTGCAACTGGGCAGCGGACCTGCCATATATATCCGTGACATTGCAACGGTGAGCTTGGGCGCAGACGTCACGACATCCTATGCGCTGGTCAATGGCAAACGCTCAGTGTACATCCCCGTTACCAAAAGGGCGGATGCCTCCACCTGGGACGTGGTACAACGCGTCAAAGCTGCCCTGCCGGATATGCAGGCAGCCATCCCCGCCGATATAAAAGTGACCTACGGGTTCGATCAATCAGGCTATGTCATCGACTCCCTGAAAAGCGTGCTCTTCGAGGGCGGACTGGGAGCCATTCTTACAGGACTGATGGTATTGCTGTTCCTGGGCTCTCTCCGCAGCGCCCTCATCGTCATCTTTACCATCCCGCTGGCGCTGCTGTCCTCGGTCACGGTCCTGTATCTCATGGGACAGACGATCAATATCATGACGCTGGGCGGCCTGGCCTTGTCGGTGGGCATACTGGTGGACGAGGCGACGGTCACGGTAGAGAATATCCATCGCCACCAGGAAACAGGCAAGAACAGGGCAAGAGCCATTGCGGACGCCTGTAAAGAAATAGCCGGCCCCAAACTCCTCATCTTATTGAGCATGCTGGCGGTCTTTGTACCGGCCCTGTTCATGAACGGCGTGCCAAAGGCGATGTTCCTGCCCCTGTCCCTGGCAGTAGGTTTTGCCATGATCGCCTCCTTCCTGCTGTCGCAGACATTCGTACCGGTGGTCGCCAACGGCCTGTTAAAAGATCACCCGCCCGGGCACCATCGGAAAACTTTCTTCCAACGCCTGAAAGATCGATACATCCGGCGCGGCGAAAAGCTGCGCAACAGCTACATACTCTCCACCTGCCTTTTCATTGCCATCAGCATAGGCTTGGTCATCTTTTTATTTTCTATCACAGGCACGGCGCTATTTCCTCCCACAGACAGCGGACAGGCACAGGTCCGGCTCCGCCTCCCTACGGGCACACGATTCGAGCGCACGGAGGACGCTACCCGAAAACTCCTGCAGCTGACGGAAAATATCGCGGGAGCTGGCAACGTGGAGATCACCTCGGCCTTCATCGGCACACAGCCTTCCAGCTATCCGGTCAATTTGATCCATCTCTGGACCAGCGGCCCCCAGGAATCTGTGACCCGGATCAAGCTTCACCAGGGCAGCATCCCTATTGAAGATTTTAGAGAAAGACTTCGGACCGCCACAGCCAAAGAAATACCAGGGGCACAAATATCTTTCGAGCCGGGAGATCTCGTCGAACAGGTCCTCAACCTGGGCAGCACCAATCCTGTCGAAATTGCCGTAATTGACCGCAACCTCACCGAGGGACAAAAGATAGCAGGACAGCTGGTGGAAAGATTGAAGCATATCCCCGCACTGCGGGATGTACAGATAGCAACCCCCATGGACTACCCCGCCATCCGCCTGGACATCGACAGGGTAAAGGCGGGTCAGCTGGGCATATCCAGCGACCAGGTAGCGAAGAGCACGGTAGCGGCCACCTCCTCCAGCAGGTTTACCACTCCCAGCTACTGGCTCGACAAGACGACGGGTACGGCCTACCAGGTACAGGTGCAATACCCGGAATATCGCATGAACAATACTGGCGCATTGGAAGCGATACCCGTCTCATCCTCGCCGGGCAACACCCATTACCTCAGTGAGGTGGCAGATTTGAAACGAACTTCAATACCGGGTGAATATGACAGGCTGAACCAGCAGCGCTATCTCACCATAACAGCCAATATCGCCGGTAAAAATATGGGCGCCGCTTACGGACAGGTACAGGCAGCCATCGGCTCCTTGGGCAAGCTGCCGGCGGGCTCAAAAATATTGCAGCGGGGACAATACGAGCTTCTTCAGGAGACACTCGGCAATCTCCGGTTTGGCCTCCTCATTGCGGTAGTGGTTATTTTTTTGACAATGGCTATTTATTTCCAGTCCTTCCGCATAGCCCTCGTCCTCCTTTCACTGGTCCCCGCTGTCATCGGAGGCTCCTTGCTGCTGTTGGTGCTGACAGGATATTCCCTGAACATACAATCCTATATGGGTATACTCATGGCAGCAGGCGTATCCATTGCCAATGGAGTGCTCTTCATCACCCAGGCAGAGCGTTCCAGGAAAGAGGCCCATCCCTCACCCTGGCTGGAGGCGGCAGGATCGCGTCTGAGACCCATTCTCATGACAAGCGCAGCCATGATCGCTGGTATGATACCGCTGGCCCTGGGATTCATGAAGGGCGGCGACCAGACAGCTCCCCTCGGCGTTGCGGTGATAGGCGGCCTGCTTTTTTCCACGCTGAGCGTTCTGTTTTTCCTGCCTCCTGCCTATCATTGGACGGTAGGCAAATCATCATATAAAAGTTTATCATTGGATCCGGACGATATTAACAGTAAAAATTATGATCATTCGTAGTACGTCATTTCTGCTCCTAACCCTGGCCGTCCTATGGACGGCATGCGGTAGTCATGATGAAAAGCCTGACAACACACACCAGGCTGCCCCGTCGCAGGACACGGCAGTAACTTTCATACTCCACACGGATACGCTAAAGAAGGTGGTAGAGCTGCCTGCCGAGCTGATCCCTTTTCAGCGCGCGGAATTATACGCCAAAGTCCAGGGATTTGTCCGCACCATGAAGGTGGACATAGGCGCGCGGGTGCAGAAAGGCCAGACGCTGGCAATTATAGAAGCTCCTGAAGTGGGCACAAAGCTGGAAGAGATGCAGGCGACGCTACAGGCGGCCAAAGCTAGATACGCCGGCAGCAAGGATAATTATCTCCGGCTCTACAGGGCTGCACAGGCGCCCACGCCGGGCATCGTGGCGCCGGTGGACCTGGAACGGGGTCGCGACCAGATGCTGGCCGACAGCGCGGCTTATGAGGCGGCCAGCAAACAGGCCCAGGCCAGCAAGGAAATATCGGGCTACCTCTACATCGTCGCCCCATTTACAGGGGTCATAACGGCACGACAGGCGGATGCGGGCGCGCTGGTAGGCACGACGGCGCCGCTGCTCACCATACAGGACGATCACCTGCTTCGGCTGCGCATTGCCGTTCCCGAAGCTTATACGGCATCGGCCAGCGCTACCCATACCATCCCCTTCCGCGTGGAAGCATACCCGGGCCGCAGCTTCCCGGCAGTCCTGGCACGCAAAAGCGAGACCATCGACCCGACGACCCGTACGGAATTGTGGGAGTTCGAGGTCAACAACAGCCGCCAGGAGCTGAAGAGCGGAGCATTTGCCTACGCACAATTCAACCTGGAACGGGGCGGCCCATCCTTTCTCATACCCTCATCAGCCATCAGCACCACCCAGGAAAAGAAATTCGTCATCCGCGTAAAGGACAACAAGGCGGAATGGGTAGACGTAGGCCAGGGCATCACCACCGACAAGGGAATAGAGATATTTGGCAAGCTGACAGCGGGCGATACCCTGCTGGTAAAGGCAACGGACGAGCGCAAGCCGGGTACTACGGCTTATTGGAAGGTCCGGCATTAACAGCCCATGCCTGCCCCGCGGGCCTCTTTTTTAATATAATTCCCTACTAATTTGGTAGACTAATATTTTTTACTTTATCTTTGCAGCAACCACCACATCTGATCTCATCCGAGATCACTATTATTCTTATAATCCAAAACTACCATCATGACAAGATACCAGCCTTCCCGATGTCGGGTGTAATTAAGGTTCGCATTGCATTACATTAACGACAAAATCATCATTAACATGGATCTGTTTAAAAGGTATATAAAATATGCCTCGGGAGGAGTATTGTCTATATTCATCCTCCTTTCTTCCGCGCTCGGTCAGACAAACACAAATAACGTATCCCTTTGGGGAAGGGTCATCGACGAAAAGACAAAAGAACCCCTGGCAGGCGCCACGGTGCATATCAAGGGAACAACACACGAAGTATCTACGGACAACAACGGCGAATTCAAGTTCATAACGGGCCAGCACGTGCCGCTGGTATATACCATCAGCTATGTGGGCTACCAGGGTCGTGAGATCACAGTCACAAGCTATGGCCATCTCGACATCGAATTAAAAGGAGGTAGTGCAGCGCTGACGGAGGCGGTGGTAGTAGGCTACGGGACCCAGCGACGCAGCGATGTTACGGGTTCGGTAGCTACGGTTCCCAAGGACGTGCTCACACGACCTACTTCTTCGTTTGACAATTTACTGCAGGGCGCGGTAGCAGGCGTAGTAGTCAACCAAAGCTCGGGACAGCCAGGCGCCACAGCTACGATCCGTATCCGGGGTGGTAACTCACTGAGCTTCGGGAACGACCCGTTGTTCGTCATCGATGGATTTATCTATTACAACGACAACAGTCTGACCAACCTCGCGCCCAATTCGGGCACGGTGCCCTCGGTGACGGGAGTATCCTCCAACGGACTGTCCACCATCAATCCCTCTGACATCGAATCCATAGACGTATTGAAGGATGCCAGCGCCACGGCCATCTATGGTTCCAGGGGCGCCAATGGCGTGGTCATCATTACCACCAAAAGAGGCACAAAGAATAGCAATAACATCTCCTACAGCGGAAGCTATGGAGCTCAACGGGCTGGGAAGACACTGCCTGTCCTCAACGGATCGCAATGGGCAAAACTTTTTGACGACCTCTATGCCGCAACACCGACGATCCAGTCCGGTCTGGCCGCTAATAAAAAGCTCATCGATTCACTGGGCGCCGCGGGTGTCAACGGCGACTGGGTGGACGCAGCCCTCCGCACGGGAGCCACGCAAAACCATCAGCTGACGATCTATGGAGGAGACGAGAAATCCAGGTATTCCCTGTCGGGTAATTATTTTAACCAGCGTGGCATCATCCTGAACACAGACTTTACTAGGTACTCAGGTAGGTTCAACTACGAAAAGAACTATTCCAAACAGTTCAAGCTGGCTTCCAGCATCTTTGGCAGCAATTCCATTGAGAACAAGCTGACGGGTACGGCCTACAACAGCATTGGATTTGGCAACTCCTTTTCTTCGCTCTATCTCGCCAATCCCTTACAGCCGGTGAAGAACGCGGACGACACCTATAACACGACACCGCAGCCGGCCATCAATCCCACGCTGAATACTATCAGCGGCCAGCAGTTCTCCGACAATGCCATACAGGACATCGCCTCGACGATCAATCAGACAAAGCTGACCCATGTCCTGGGCAATGTCTCGGGCGAATACAGGTTGACAAGCGAGCTGGTGGTAAAATCCACCTTCGGTATCGATCTCCTGAATACCAGGCTTAACTATTATGCTCCCTCTTATACCAATCTTGGTAACAATGGCGGCACCATCACGGGCTCAGGCTCTGTTGGCACCATCGGCTACACCAGCTGGTTGAACGAAAATACAGTAGCCTATAACCATGCGTTCGGCAACAAACATTTTCTGGATGCATTGGTTGGCTATACAACCCAATATCAAAAATCCGAAAATACGTTTTTGGCAGGTCAATCCTTCTCTTCCGACGCCACGACCTACAATAACCTCTACAATGCATCGGTCAACAAAGTGACAGGTTCTGGCGAGGCGCTGCAGACACGCAACTCCTGGCTGGGAAGACTAAGCTATTCCTTCCAGCACCGGTATAACCTCACCTTGACAGGCCGCGCGGATGGTGCATCACCGGCCGGCGCCAACAAGAAATGGGGCTTCTTCCCCTCGGTGGGCTTCTCCTGGAATGTCTCCGACGAGAGCTTCTTTCAGAAATTGTCCGGCACGATCAACAGCCTGAAGCTCCGGTTGACGGCTGGCAGCGTGGGCAACGCCAATTTCCCGGCCTACAGCTCCTTGTCGACACTTACCTCCTATGGCTATTACTTAGGCAGTCCTTTGACAGCTACCAATGGCCTGGCGCCCTCCCAGCTATCCAATCCAGATCTCACCTGGGAAACCACAACACAATACAATGCAGGGGTAGACGTGAGCCTGCTGTCCAGACGCATCAACCTGACAGCGGATGTATACTACAAAAAGACGACAAACCTGTTTATCACAGGAGCAGGATTGGTACCGCTGTCCTCGGGTTATGCCTCGGCTTCCGAGAACATCGGCAGCCTGGAGAACAAGGGAGTTGAATTCACACTGAACACAGAAAACATCCGGGCCAGGGATTTTACCTGGCGTTCATCCCTTATCTATGCGGCCAATGCCAACAAGGTATTGAGCCTCGGTCCCAGCCAATCCTTCTTCCCTATCGCGCCGACAGGACAGGTATCACCTGTCATCGTAAAAGTGGGACTGCCGGTAGGCACATTCTGGGGGTACAGCACGGCAGGACTCCTGACGACGGCGGATGTATATGGCTCAAAAACATCTCCCAAGCTGACGGGCGTCTCCCAGGTGACGGGTGATAGAAAATATGTCGATATCACAGGAGATGGACAGGTCACCACGGCGGACAAGCACAACCTGGGAAATGCCCAGCCAAAGTTCACAGCCAGCTTCAGCAACACTTTCACCTACAAGAACCTCGACCTGTCGGTATTCTTCCAGGGCTCTTTTGGCAACAAGATCTTCAACCTCTTGCAGCAACAGCTGGAAAAGACAACCACTACCCAAAACGTGTCGACCACCCTGCTCGATCGCTGGGACTCTCTCGCCAACCCGCACGGCAGGACACCAAAAGTGGTAAACGCACCGGTGGTACAGGTGGCAGATGTCTATATAGAGGACGGAACATACATCCGGCTGAAAAACATTACGCTTGGATATAATTTCTCCAGGGACGTTGCCGCAAAGATCCTGGCCAAACAGATCAGGGTCTATGTCTCAGCCCAGAACCTGCTGACCATTACCCACTACAAAGGCCTGGACCCGGAAGTAAATTTCTATGACCAGAACAACCTGCAGCCGGGCATCGACTATGGGGTATACCCCAACACCCGGTCTTATACAGTAGGGGTCAATGTGACTTTTTAATCAATGTAAAATCAAAGGTGATGAAAAAGATAGGACTAATACTGCTTTTAGGAGCATCGTTCTCCTGCAAAAAGCTGACGGAGAAGCCGCAGGGTAATCTTACTCCAGACAACTTCTACCAAACACAAAGCGATGCGGTAGCAGCGGTCACGGCAGTGTACAGCACGCTGACAACAGATATCAATAACGACTTCCCCATTTATGGCCGTAACCTGAACCTCATAGTGGATAATCCCAGCGACAACCAGGTATACAGCCCTTCCAATACCAATCCGGATGTACGGGCATTGGGCACTGCCACCTATGTGAGCACGAACGACCGGGTACATAAGATCTACGCACAGCTATACTGGGGGATCAACCGGGCCAATATTGCCATCGACAAGATCCCTACTATCCCGGCCGCGCAGTTCGTGGACCCTTCACACTCGGCCGACAATCTTGTCCGCGAAGCGCGCTTTATCCGGGCGTTGCTGTATTTCGATCTCGTACGGCTCTTTGGTCCTGTGCCGCTGGTCGTGCACGACCAGGCAACGGTAGCGGCGGCAGGTGAGCTTGTTAGCCGTGCTCCAAAAGATTCTGTGTACGCCCAGATCATCACAGACCTGGATTCAGCCACGCTGCTCCCGGCATCTTATACAGGCGCCAATATCGGCAGGGTCACCAGCGGCGCGGCGCATGCCCTGCTGGCAAAAGTCCACGTCACCCGCCATGATTGGGGCAATGCGGTGACGGAATTGAGAAAGGTCATAACGGCAGGTACAGCAGGTCTCATCGACGCAACTACAGGCAGCTATGGCTATGACCTCTTTACAAAATTTTCCGATGCCTTCCAGGCCGCCACCAAGAACGGTAAGGAACATATCTTCTCCGCGCAGTTCAACGGGACGACGGGAGGCTTTACCAGCACGAATACGCTCAGCTCCTTTACCTGGAGCAATTCGGCCTATACGGCGGATATTCCAGCGGACAGCAGCGTGGTCCACCTTTTCGACATCGCCGATCAGCGCAGGGACGCTACCTTCTATGACAGCCTTTTCAACCAGACAACGGGCAAATGGGTGAAATGGCCCTTCTTCAATTTCCTCAAGTTCGTGGACCAAAGCACGGGCTTTGTCACCGCGCTGCAAGGCAATCAGGGGGCCAATAGTAAGGTCAATTTCCCGGTGATTCGCTATGCTGAGATCCTACTCCTGTACGCAGAAGCATTGAATGAGCTCAACGGCAGCCCCACGGCAGACGCCTACACGGCCATCAACATCGTCCGGGCCAGGGCCTACAAATCCTATACCAGCGGCGGCTCCTACACTGACCATACATACGACCTGTCTCCCGGTCTGAGCATATCCGACTTCCGGGATGCGGTCTTCACGGAGAGAAGAAAGGAATTTATACAGGAATCCCAACGCTGGTTCGACCTCGTTAGAAGGACGGATCTTGGTCCGGGTCAGTATTACCTGCAGTCGGTACTCGCCATGCCAGGCAATCCAAAGGCAGCGGCAACATTAAAGGATACTTTATTCCCCATACCTCAGACAGAGATCGATCTCTACGGAGGACGCAATCCAAATTTTCAACAAAATCCGGGATGGAACTAATATGAAAAAGTTTTTTTCTTTTACGGCTATCTTATCAACCATCAGCATTTTATCTTCCTCTAACGCCACGGCGCAGGAACAACCTTACCAGGGCAAAGTAGGCAAGACCCTGGCAGATTCAAAAGAATGGTGGGCGCCAGCCCCCAAGGCGCCGGCAAACGCACCCAATGTTATCTGGATCATTTTGGACGATGTAGGCTTTGGCGCTACCAGCACCTTCGGAGGCCTGATACGCACCCCTACATTAGACAGCCTGGCTAACAACGGACTTCGTTATACCAATTTCCACACCTGCGCTATCTGCGCCCCTACCCGTTCGGCGCTGCTGACAGGACGCAATAGCCATTTTGTACACGAGGGAGGCTTCTCTCATATCTCAACATCGGCGGGCTTCCCGGGTTACGATGGCAGGATACCATCCAACGACGGGACCATCGCGGAGATCCTAAGACAAAATGGTTACAATACCTATGCCGTTGGCAAATACGGACTGACACCGGACGAGGACGCCACGGATGTTGGCCCCTTCGACCGCTGGCCCAGCGGCAAGGGATTCGATCACTTCTTTGGATTCTTAGGTTCTCAAACAGACCAGTACAAGCCTGACCTGGTAGAGGACAATGCACACGTCACACCCGATGGCCGGCATCTCAATGAGCAGATCACAGACAAGGCGATCAGCTATCTTTCCCGCCAGCACAAGCTCGCGCCGGAAAAGCCTTTCTTCCTTTATTATGCTCCCGGCGCCACACATGCACCACACCAGGTAGATAAATACTGGAGCGATCAATACAAGGGCAAGTTCGACGAAGGCTGGGATGCCTTCCGCGAAAAAGTACTGGCCAATCAGAAAAAACAAGGCATCGTCCCCGCATATGCACAGCTGCCCGCCCGCAACTCCCGAATTCAGGCCTGGACTTCCCTGACAGCCGAACAGAAAAAGCTCTTTGCCCGGTTTATGGAAGTATATGCCGGCTATCTCACCTATACAGACTACCAGATCGGAAGACTGGTGAACTATTTACGCGAGACAGACCAGCTAAGCAATACCCTCGTCTTTGTCATCATCGGCGACAACGGAGCCAGCAAGGAAGGCACCTATGAAGGCGTCATCACACCAAGAACAAACTCAGCCCGTTTGAAAACTGAACCCGAATTTCTAAGAACCAACCTGGAAAACATCGATTCCATCGGCACACCACAGGGTTCCGCTAACTACCCCCTGGGCTGGGCACAGGCTGCCAACACGCCCTTCCGCGAGTGGAAACAGGATGCAGACGCCGAAGGCGGCACCCACAATCCTCTGATCGCATTCTATCCAAAAGGCATAAAAGAAAAGGGCGGCGTCCGCACGCAATACGGCCACGTCATCGATCTGCTGCCCACCACGCTGGAGATCCTTGGTCTTCCCAAGCCTGAGCTTGTCCGTGGCATCAAACAGGATTCGGTACAGGGTACTTCTCTCGTTTACTCCTTTGACGATGCAAAGCTGGCTTCCCGGCACGTGGTACAGCACTATTATATTTTTGGATCGCGATCCATTTATTACAATGGCTGGAAGGCAGAGGCAGCTCACCATCCCGACAACGTCGACTTCGACTTCAAGCCGGGTCAGACGGTCACGGACAAAAGCTTTGACGACGACACATGGGAGCTGTACAACCTAAACGAAGATTTTAACGAACGTAACGACCTGGCAAAAAAATTCCCTGAAAAGCTGGCCGAGTTGAAAAAAATATTCGACGAGCAGGCGGAGAAGAACCATCTCTATCCCCTCATCGACTGGTACGATGTATACAACAAGCGTATCCATCATCCCAATGGCAGCGATACACAGGCCTTGATAAAATAAAACCACGACAATGAGAAAGCTATTGTTATTTTCCGTCATATGCCTGTCCTCGCTGGGCGCCTTGCAGGCCCAGCAGACAACAACGATCCGGATCACAGGCACCCGGCTGGCATACCCGATCTTCCAGCGCTGGGCCGACGAATACAGCCGTCTTCACCCGGACATTAAACTCGTGGTGGCCAGGATGCCTGCCGACAGCGCCGATCTCGTGATCGTTAGCCACATTCTGGGTCCCAAGGACCTAAAACAAGGCTGGGCCGAACAAGTAGTCGCCCGTTATGTTCAATTACCGGTGATTAACTTTCACCGTAGGGATATGGCAGCCCTCCAGTCCCGTGGCTTTGACGACTCCGCATTCAGACGGGTATATTTCTCTGCCACGGGCCAGTCGCCCTCGCTTTATCAGTTCACGGTCTATAAACGTCAGCAGCCCGCCTGCGCCAGCATCTCCTTTGCCAATCATTTCGGCAGCGAACAAAAAGATATAACAGGCGTGGGCGTCACGGGGGATGACAAGGACTTGCTGGCTGCCGTGAAAAAGGACACGGGCGGCATATCCTATAATAATCTTGGCTTTCTCTATGATCTGTCCACTCGCAAGCCGGTCGACAGCATCGCCATCATCCCCATCGACCTGGACGGAAATGGACACATCGACAGCAACGAAGACTTCTACGGTTCACTGGATCAGGTCATTGATTTTGTCGAGAGGACACACCATCCCAAAATACCCCTGGAAGATGTCCATGTGCTGTGGCGGAACAACGGGCAGAATAAGGACATCGCGGCCTTCCTCCAGTGGGCGATCACAAAAGGACAGGCGTACGATCACGCCTACGGATTTATCACTATCTCTAACAAGAACTAAAAAATGTATACAAAAAGACTCATAAAATGGGCTTTCCTGGCTGGTAGCAGCCTCGCTTTTATCCCTGTAAAAGCCCAGCAGACACAGACATACCAGGGCACGGTTGGCAAGACCCTGGCAGATTCAAAAGAATGGTGGCCCGATCCCATCAAACCACCGGCAGGCGCACCCAATGTTATATGGATCATATTGGACGACGTAGGCTTTGGTGCTACCAGCACCTTCGGCGGCCTGATACACACCCCCACATTTGACAGCCTGGCGGCAAACGGTTTACGTTATACCAACTTCCATACGGCAGGTATCTGCGCCCCTACCCGCTCAGCCCTGCTGACAGGCCGTAACCACCATTCGGTGCATGAAGGCGGCTTTTCACATACAGTGCTTTCGGCTGGCTTTCCCGGCTGGGACGGACGTATCCCTTCCACAAAAGGCACCATCGCGGAAATATTACGCGACAATGGTTACAACACTTTTGCAGTGGGCAAATACGGTCTGACACCCGATGAAGATGCCACGGATGCCGGCCCCTTCGACCGCTGGCCCAGCGGCAAAGGCTTCGAACACTTCTTTGGCTTCCTGGGTTCCCAAACAGACCAGTACCAGCCCGACCTCGTAGAGGACAACGCGCATGTCACGCCGGATGGAAGACATCTCAACGACCAGATCACGGATAAGGCCATCAGCTATATCCGCCGCCAGAAAAAGGCGGCGCCCAACAAACCCTTCTTTCTCTACTACTCTCCGGGCGCTACACACGCCCCACACCAGGTAGACAAATACTGGAGCGACGCATATAAAGGACAGTTCGACGAAGGCTGGGACGTCTTCCGGCAAAAGGTATTCGAAAATCAAAAACGCAAAGGCATCATTCCCGCGACAGCACAGCTGCCAGACAGGAATCCAAACGTGGCAGCCTGGAATACCCTGACACCAGACGAAAAGAAGCTCTATACCCGCTTCATGGAAATATATGCCGGCTATCTCACCTACACGGACTTCGAAGTCGGCAGGCTGGTGAATTTCCTGAAAGAGTCGGATCAGTTGGACAACACCCTGATCTTTATCGTCATCGGCGACAATGGCGCCAGCAAGGAAGGCACTTTCCACGGCGTGATCAATAAAGAGGTATTTGCAAAAGCGCCGTCGGACGAGCAGGCTATAAAGGACAACCTGGATAAGATTGGAGAAATAGGCACACCTGACGGTAAACAGACGAACTATCCCCTGGGCTGGGCACAGGCTGCCAACACTCCATTCAAATACTGGAAACAGGATGCTAACTCGGAAGGAGGCACGCGCAATCCACTCATCGTATACTATCCCAAAGGCATCGCAGCCAAAGGAGAGATACGTACACAGTACGGTCATGTCATCGACCTCTTACCTACTACCCTCGAGTTCTTACACATCAAAACCCCTTCCTCCATCCGTGGCGTCGCACAGGACAGCGTACAGGGCACCTCCCTCGTCTATTCCTTTACCGATGCCAAAGCCCTCTCCCGGCATACGGAGCAGTACTATTACATCTTCGGCGCCCGCTCGATCTACAAGGATGGATGGAAGGCCGAGACGCTGCATCACCCGGATATCATTGACCTGCTGCGCAGCGGTGTGACTTTTGGGAAGGACAGTGCCTCACAGCACAGCTTCGACAGCGACGTCTGGGAATTGTACAATTTGAACGACGACTTCAACGAGCGCATCGATCTGGCGAAAAAATATCCCGAAAAGCTGGCGGCATTGAAGACCCTGTTCGACGAGAACGCTACAAAATACAATATCTATCCCCTCATCGACTGGGACGATGTCTTCCACAGGAGAATTCATAAAACCAAACAGCCATGACCTCCCACGATATCATCCTGCTCGGTAAAAAGATCATCATCGGCATCGTACTCGCAGTAGTGCCATTCCTGATCTTCTTCTTCGGGTTAAAATTTATTCAACACATCTAAAAACCTTTTTTATGCCGAAAAGATCTGTCCGGCCAACGCGCGTTCCCCTTCGTCCGGAGACGGCGCAAAAGATCCTGCGGGATGGCACGATCAGCCTGTTCTTATATGCCTTGCCCCTGTTGCTGATGGGTGCGTGGCTGTATATCACGGGCGACAAGCCCTGGCTGCGCCCACCGGTGAAGCCTTCCATTCCCGTACTAAAGACAGTATTTGAAAATCTCAGCTCCTGGGGTCTGCCCGTATTGACCCTGGGAGTTGGAGTGGCTGAGTTTCTGCTGGGTTTATATGACAAACGGTGGACGCGCAACGAAAAGATCCTGGACCTGGTTTGCTTCTTCGGGTCAAAGGTCATCATCCGCCCCACGGTTGTTTATTTTACATTATGGCTCCTTCCTGTCCTGCTCCCGGGGTTGAAGGGAGTGTTTGCATGGATACCCTTGGGCTGGGGCTTTTTGATCATAGCCGTAGCGGATGACCTTACCCAGTACTGGTATCATCGCCTCCATCACCAGGTGCCTTTTCTTTGGAGATTCCACCGGACACATCATTCCGCGCCATATATGGGCATGGCAATGGCCAGCCGTCAAAACATCATTTATACTATCTTTTTCTCCCAGATCTATTTGACGGCAGCAATGACGTACTTAGGCCTGGGTTATGCCGCACTGCTGGTGACAGGAGTAAAATCCCTGATCACGCTGGCGGCTCATTCCAGCATAGCCTGGGACAAGCCCTTGTACAGCCGTCGATGGCTGCACCCACTGGCCTGGGTGTTGGAGCGGCTGATCTCCACGCCGGCCACGCATCACGCGCATCATGCCGCAAGCAACGATGATGGAGTAGGACATTATAAAGGCAACTTCGGGAATATGTTCTTTATCTGGGATGTGCTATTTGGGACAGGTATTATCACACGACGATATCCCAAAGCCTATGGTCTGGAATATTACCAGGGCGAAGAATGGTATGCCCAGTTTCTTTGGCCTATCTTTAAGTCCCGAAAAAAAGGGAGCGAGCTCTCGGCAGGCGGACCGGAGGTCAGCGACGAAGTCACCGATGAAGCGCCCCCAAAAAAGTATTTATATGATTTGCAGTAAGAGGCTCCTAATAATAATCGTTGTCCTGGCGTCCTGTCAAGGACGTCAACAGAAGGCATCCATTTCCTGCGAGTCCAATCTTCCTTCACGCTTTAGCGTGAAGGAAGACAAAAAGCACCCCGGCATGGTCTGGATCGAAGGCGGCGCCTACCGTATGGGTGGCGACAATACCCAGGCGCAGCCGGATGAATACCCCAAGCACTCCGTATCCGTCAATGGATTTTGGATGGATAAGACAGAAGTGACAAACGCACAGTTTGCCCTCTTCGTCAAAGCCACGGGTTACGTGACAACGGCGGAACGCAAGCCTGACTGGGAACAACTAAAAAAAGACCTGCCGCCGGGAACACCCAGGCCGGATGAAAGCCTGCTGGTACCGGCATCACTCGTATTCGCTCCTCCCTCCCACCCCGTAGCGCTGGACGACTATAGTCAATGGTGGGCCTGGAAACAAGGCGCCAGCTGGAAACACCCGCACGGCCCGGGCAGCGACCTGAAAGGAAAAGAAAGCTACCCCGTAGTACAGGTCTCCTGGGAAGACGCCATCGCCTATTGCAAATGGGCAGGCAAACGCCTTCCTACGGAGGCGGAATGGGAATACGCGGCACGGGGCGGACTAAAGGACAGCGTTTATCCCTGGGGCAATGAGGAAGTGCAGCATGGGCGACACAAAGGCAATTTCTGGGACGGACATTTCCCGGACAAGAATACGGAGAGCGATCAATTCTATTATACCGCACCGGTAGCCTCTTACTTTCCCAACGGCTACGGCTTATACGATATGGCAGGGAATGTATGGGAATGGTGTGCCGACTATTACGACTACGGCTATTACAAACAAGTGCCCGAAGGAACAAAAGACCCCAAAGGGCCTGCCAAAAGCTATGATCCCGACGAACCTTTTGCAAAAAAGAGGGTCATCCGGGGCGGCTCTTTCCTATGTAATGAAAGCTACTGCACAGGCTACCGCGTGTCCCGCCGGATGAAGACGACAGAGGACAGCGGACTGGAACATCTTGGGTTCCGGTGCGTCAGCGATAAATGAGATTACTCCTCATCACAACCAATGGGCGAACCCGGCGGCGTAACGACAGTGCGCACTGTACCCTTCGCCCCGGAAGGGTTTTTCATCCTCTCCAGTGCCAGCGATATATTGCCCTCATCCGGCAAACGCTGGCCCTTCATGTCCTCCAACAACGGCTTTAACCTGTCCAACTCATACCGCAGCTGGGCCTTGGTAGCAAAAGAGGCTTTCTCATCCACCGAGGCAGACAATAGATAGGTGAGCACCATCTGCCCATTCTGCTGCCGGATGAGCTCGGTCAATCCCTTAAGATGGGGCGCCTTCCAGGTACGGCTGATCAGGGTATCGATCATTTCCGTCACACCCAGCCCGCCATTCTCCACCTGGTATTCCGACATTCGATTGAGCCTGTCGGTATTGAATAAAAAGGACAACCCCAGGTCGGTAGCAGACTCGGCCGCTCCCAGCGGGTCGAATACAAGTCCGGTGCGATGATTGAACAGTTCCGGAGTATATCCATACCCGGCGGGCCGGGGCGGGATCAAACGGATGATATTGTCAGGCAGGGTCAGCAGCTCAGGAGACATACAGTCGGCTATGGCATTCAGCGCGCCCAGCTCCTGCTCCTTCGTTAAAGGTCTTGTAACGACCTGCCCATCTCCCCGCATCGCATACGTATAATACAGCCCTCCTACCACCTTCGTCACGGCCTCCAGCTGATAGCGGTGCATCAGGTAGACAGGTACGAGCGCATCTTCCAGCATAGCCATCGGCATGCCGGGACGGATATCATTCTCGCCAAACTGTGCAAGGGCTTTGGCACGAACCTTCATCAGCTCCTGCAATCCGGCAACAGGGTCCTTGCCATTGTCCCACAAATGCGCATTGGGATGCATACCTCCCGGATCACGGGCATCTCTATCCGAGATAAAGGTAAGACCGCGTGCGGCTGCATCTTTTATCACCTTGTCGAGGCGGACGCGTTCGTCCACTCCCCTCGGTATCTCCTGGTAGCCCCAGGTGATGCTGACCTTATCCCAATCTCCTATCTCATCGGTATATGCATCGGAAAGGTCGACATTACCCTGCTGATCGAGTGCGATGAGAGGATGAGGGTAGTCCATTACGCTGGCCCGGCCCTGGGCGCTCGCGATATAATTATGGGCAAGACCAAGCGTATGCCCCACTTCATGCGCTGCCAGGTGACGAAGCCGATGCAGCGCCATCTTCAGCATGGGATTGGCAGTATCTGCAGGCAGACCCTTTTCAAACGGCGCCAGCAATCCGCTTGCTATCAGGTAATCCTGGCGGACACGCAGGGAACCCAGCGTCACATTGCCTTTGATGATCTCGCCGGTGCGGGGATCTACGACGGAGGCGCCATAGGACCAGCCCCTGGTGCTGCGATGTACCCAATTGATCATATTATACCGGATATCACGGGGGTCGGCGCTGTCAGGCAATAATTTCACCTGGAAGGCATTCCTGAACCCCGCCGCCTCGAAAGCCTTTGCCCACCAGCTGGCCCCCTGTAGCAGGGCGCTGCGGATAGGTTCGGGTGTACCGTTGTCGAGGTAATATACAATGGGTTTGACTGGCTCGCTTATAGCAGCCGTTGGATCCTTCTTGACAAGGCGGTGACGCGTGATAAAATGTTTTTCGATGGGCTCATACACCGGTGTGCTATAGTCGAAATAGGAGATGTCAAAATACCCTGCTCTTGGATCAAAAACCCGGGGCTGGTACTTATTGTCTGGCAGCTGCACAAAGGAATGATGGATACGAAGGGTAATAGCATCCGAGGATGGTGTAACGCTGCGCACAAAGTCGCCGGACTGACCGTCATTATTGACAAAACTGACGATGGCCTCGATCTCGGTGTTCAGAGGAAAGTTCTTAGTAGCGGATAGATAAAGCGCACTGCGGCTGGCGTCGAGAGAATAATTGCCCTGGTGCATACTGCGCAGACGATTGGCAACCCCCATTACATCACTTAATAGAAAGGCGGTGGCATCCACCAGCACGGAACCTTTACTTTCCGCCTCCACCGTAAAGCCCCATAGCGTGGATTGTGCAAAGGACTGTTCGACGGCACGTCTTTCGGCCCGGTCGCTGGTCACTGCCCTGTAATCGAAGTTGGGCTGGATCATCAATACCTTATTGCCGATGCGGCTGAATTTTACTACGGCGCCGGGCCCGAGCAGCCCCCTGTCCAGACCGACATCATTCGAACCCAATCCGGCAGGAAGGGAGGGCTGGTATAACACTTCGCTGTCCATCCGGCTTATTTGCAGCCATATCTTGCCTTTATGCTCATCCCAGTAAAAATTAAAGAACCCAGGATAGGCCCTAAAGCCCCTGGTCTTTTCTTCAATACTGACTATTTTTACCGGCTGCGCCAGCAGCCGGATCGATACTACGCATAATGCTATCAGCAGGGAAATTTGTCTCATGTGCCGTCTTTTGGTGCCCTGCAAATATAAGCTCCAGGCATTTTGCGCAAACGTTTGTTGGGAAGAATGGTAGTCATTTCTGAAAAAAAATTACCATCTTGGCAGTATCATGCCAACAGCTACCACTACTGCCAGCCCAAAAACCCGGGATCTTCCTGCCACCGGACCGCCGGAACGCCTCTTATCCCTGGATTTCATGCGGGGACTCATCATGGTATTGCTGATGCTGGAGAGCACAGGGCTGTATGGCCATCTGAATGAGTATGCCGAAGGCGGCCCTTTTCATTGGTTTACGATACAGCTCGACCACCATCCCTGGCATGGGCTGCGGTTCTGGGACCTGATCCAGCCGGGGTTCATGTTTATGGCAGGGACAGCGCTGGCCTTGTCACTGGACAAGCAATGGAAGAAAGGCGTGTCCTGGGGACAGTCATTCAGGAAAGCATTGAAGCGCAGCGGCTGGCTCTTTTTCTGGGGCGTCACCGACTACGCGGTCCGGCCTCACGGCCTTTCCTTCGAGCTCTGGGATGTATTGACACAATTATCCTTCACACTACTGGTAGCCTTCCTCATCTTCCGCTGGTCGATAAAAGCGCAGCTGGCAGTCAGCATAGGCATGTTATTATTGACGGAACTCCTTTACAGATGCATACATATTCCCGGTTTTGACCAGCCCTTTACAGATCAGCACAATTTTGGCAACTACATCGACACCATCCTGATGAATAAGATCAACAAAGGCGGATGGGTGGCCATCAACTGTATACCCACAGCAGCTCATACCATATGGGGCGCCGTAGTAGGCAAATTACTGCTGAGCAACAAGCCGGGAGGCGTAAAGATTAGAAATATGATCATAGGAGGACTCATTTGCCTGGCAGCAGGATTCCTCTTAGACGCCATGGACATCACACCGATCATCAAACGGATAGCCACCAGCTCTTTTGTCCTGGCCTCGGGCGGCTACTGCCTGCTATTGCTGGCTTTATGTTACTGGTGGATCGACCTGCGCGATCACCGGAAATACCTGTTCTTCTTCACGGTGGTGGGAATGAACTCGATATTTATTTACCTCTTCTTCGAGATTGTCGGTGACAGATGGTTCAACGACTATATTACCAGCATCGCCTCGGGACTCCTGCAAATTGTCAGCGCTCCGGTCTTTGCACAAGCCATTCTTTCCTCCCTATGCATATTTGCGCTGGAGTGGGGCCTGTGCTACTTCCTTTACAAAAAGAAAATATTCTTTAAGCTATAACTACATTATGAACCAAACAGTCGCCATCCCTGTAGCCGTGCCCGTCCGTCGCAACAGCGCCATCGTCCTCATCGGCATCCTGTTCTTTAT
>Ga0268264_10000530_pt1 | contig 48308 bp, 46 predicted proteins | sample KBSSwiS32_FD_190357 | JGI IMG/M metagenome (GOLD analysis project Ga0268264, IMG submission 190357) | Switchgrass rhizosphere microbial communities from Kellogg Biological Station, Michigan, USA - KBS Switchgrass S3-2 (SPAdes) (version 2) | ecosystem: Host-associated > Plants > Roots >... | reverse complement strand
CACACCCAAAAGACCCTCCACGAGCTCTTCGACGACGTCGACTCCGCCACCCGACATCGCATCACCCTCGGTGCCTTCGAAGAACTCTTCCCCCACGTCCCCCCAGCACCCACCAACTAACAGCACAAGCGACCCACTTGCCATTAGTGACCAGTTGAATGGTGGACGACGACAAGTTGAATGCGCGTGGTCAGCCATTTATGTCAAGCTAAGTTTTTCCGGACCATGGGGTCGCTGATTCACCTGAGGTACAGAGTCGCTGATTCACCTGAGGTACAGACGGCTACAGACATAGCAGGGAGGTGAGGCCTTGAACCTAGGAGACCGCACGGCGATCGTGGGGATTGGGACGACGCCGTACTATCCGCGCGGTAGGTCGCTTCCGCAGACGGTCGGCGAGTTGGCCGGCAAGGCGATTTTGGCTGCGGTCGAAGATGCGGGTTTGTCGGTGACCGATATCGACGGGTTCACCTACTACGCGTCGGGCAGTTCGGCCCTCGACCAGCAGCACTACACTGGAATGCTCACCCAGACGCTTGGTATCCGCGATCTGCGGTTCACCGCTGAGATGATGGGTGGTGGCAGTGGTTGTGCCGGGTCGATCGAGCTTGCAGCGGCGGCGATCGTTTCAGGGCATGCCGACGTCGTTGTTAGCCTGATGGCATCTCAGCAGGCCACACTGCGCTTCGGGCAGGCGTTCGCGCGGTTTCGCAACAGCATCAGCGACTTCAACGTCCCCTTCGGGGCGGTAGCTCCCGGCCATTTCAACTCGCTGATCGCACAACGTCACATGAAACTGTATGGCACCAGGCGCGAGCATTTCGCTGAGGTGTGTTTGAGTCAACGGGCGAACGCCTCGACGCGGTCGACAGCGCTCTTTAGGGAACCGTTGACATTAGAGGACTACTTCGCGGCGCCGATGATTTCGGATCCACTCTGCCGTCTGGACTATACGATGGAAAGCGATGGCGCGGTGGCCATCATTACCACGAGCGTTGAGCGGGCTCGCGATCTGCGCCAACCGCCGGTGTACCTTCTGGCTGCGGCCCATGGGGGCGACGGCCGTTCCGGTCGTGGTTTTCCCTGGCAGGGAATGCCAGACGACATTTTCCCCACGGCCGGGTTCGAGTCGGTCGCGACAACGCTGTACGGGAGGGGCGCCGTCTCGAGCGCTGACGTGGACGTTGCGTTGCTGTACGACCATTTCTCACCGATGGTCCTATTTCAGTTGGAGGATTTCGGCTTCTGCGGTCGGGGTGAGAGCGGTGCGTTTGTCGAATCCGGCAACATCCGCTGGCCTCATGGCTCGATTCCGGTGAACACGCACGGAGGTCATCTGTCCGAGGCGTACGTCCTCGGGATGACTCATGTCGTCGAGAGCGTCGAGCAGCTACGTGGCACCGCGGTCAACCAAGTGGAAAACGCGGAGATCGCGTTGGTGACCGGCGGCCCATCGCATGTTCCAGTGAGCGCGATCCTGCTCAGGCGATAAGTGGAGAACAGATGAACGAGGACGATGTGATGAGCGGACAACTGGGCCAGGCTCATGTTCGGAGGACGGTGTGACCGACGACTTCGGGGCACTACTAGCTGGCGTGCGGGTGGTTGATTTGTCCCGCAACGTTGCCGGCGCTCGGGTTTCTCAGTTCTTCGCGGATTATGGCGCCGAGGTCATCATCGTCGAGCCGCCAGGTGGCAGCCCCCTTCGGGAAGACCGGGGCTGGCCCTATCTGAGCCGTGGCAAGCAGAGCCTGGTCGCAGACCTGCGAAACAGCGGTGACGCAGAGCAGGTGCGCCATCTAGCGGTCGAAGCCGACGTGCTGCTGGAGACGTTCCGACCCGGCGTCATGGGTCGAATGCAGTTGGGCTACGACACGCTGCGACGACACAACCCCCGCCTGGTGATGACCTCGGTTTCCGGCTTCGGCTCAAAGGGACCTTGGGCTCACTTGAAAGGGTACGAGGGCATAGTGATGGCCAAGCTGGGTTGCTTCGATGCGCACAGCGAGGGGACGACGCGGCCCGGACCCAGTTTCGCCACGGTGCAGTGTTGTTCGTACAACGCCGCACACCTGGCCATTCAGGGAACGCTAGCCGCGCTCTTCGAGCGGGAGACCAGTGGCGAGGGCCAACACGTCGAAGCGAACCTGGTTCAGGGCCTGGCCATGATGGACACCTGGAGCTGGTTCCAGGAGGTCCTCACAGATCTGTATCCGGGCGCGTTCGTCAGGCAGGACTTCTGGGGTGTCGACGGGACGCCAAACTCATTCTCCGCTTTCACGCTCATCGTCGCGATGAGCGCCGACGGTCGGTGGCTGCAGTTCTCCCAGCAGGCACCACACTTGTTTGCGGCATTGGCCCGAGCACTCGGTATCGACGACATACTGGATACGCCCGGGTGGACCGGTATGCCGATCTTTGAGGAGGCCGCGGATCGCCGTCGGCTCTGGGACCGAATGCTCATGGCCTGCAGAGCCATGACCTACGCCGAATGGGAAGAATTGTTTGACCGCGACCGCGACGTGTTCGCCGAGGTCTTCCGCCGCGGTATCGAGGTCCTCCGCCATCCCCAACTCGTCGCGGGCGGCTGGGTACAGACAACTGACGATCCCACCTACGGGCCGATCGTTCAGCCGAGCCGGGTGGCCCACGTCGACGGTGACAAGTCATGGAGGGCAACCCCGGCTCCTCGACTGAACGAGCATGACCCCGCGGTGTTTGAGCGGCGGTCCTCGCCTGTTGCAGCGCCCACAAACCCCGCGGTGGTCGGGCGCCTGCCGTTGGCGGGTACCACGATCGTGGATCTCTGCGTCATGTTCGCTGCTCCCTACTCCACCGCGATGCTCACCGACCTGGGAGCGAGGGTCATCCACCTCGAGCGACTAGCGGGGGACCCGATACGGTCCCTCGGAGAGATTCCCGAGGTCGGCGGAATGAAAGTCATGCAGGGCAAGGAAAGCCTGGCTGTCGATCTTGGCAGTGAGAAGGGCCGCGAGATCGCCTTGCGGCTCATCTCGAGAAGCGATGCGGTCCTGCAAGGTTTCCGGGCTGGCGCGGCCGCCCAGATGGGACTGGACGGTGCCACGCTGCAGGCCAAGTTCCCGGACCTCGTCTACGTGGACGCCAACGGCTACGGGATGGGTGGGCCCTATTCCGAGCGACCCGCGTACGCCAACTCCATTTCGGCGGCGGCGGGGATCACCATGCGCAACGTTGCTTCCAGCCTTCAGGAAACTGACGACCTCAGTCTCGACGCGATAAAGCGCCACGCTAGAATCCTCAGCACGTTCACAACTACGATAAGCATAAACTCTGATGGCCACGCCGCCGCCACGAACGCCAGCGCATTGATGATGGCGCTGTTTGCTAAGCGTCGGGGCCGGATCGCTCACCTAGAGACAACGATGCTGTCGTCGAGCTCGAACGTGGTCTACGACGACGTGGTCAGCTATCACGATAAGCCGTCACTCGAGCCTGATCCGCTGCTTCTGGGCTTCAGCGCCCTCTACCGGTTGTACGAGGCCACCGATGGCTGGATCTTCCTGGCCTGCGTGAACGATGGAGAATGGGCCGCTCTCGTGAAAGCCCTTCGGTCGTACCACGACATCGAGGGCGACTACCGATTCGTCACCCGCGAGATGCGTGTCAAGCACGACGCCGAACTGGCCGAGGTGCTGGCCGGGGTTTTCGCCTGCCGCCCAGCTGCTCATTGGGAGGCGGAGCTCACTCGGCTGGACGTTGCGTGCGTAGTATCGGAAACGGCGCATTCCGATCGAATCCTGATGGGGGAGATGGGCCGTGCGTCGGGTTACGTCGCGACGGTCACTCATCCGCTGTTCGGCGAGCACCCCCGCCTGGCACCTCTGGTTCGTCTCTCACGATCGGCCACTACTGCAAGACCGGGCTGCCTCGTGGGCGAGCACACCGATGCCATCCTGGGTGAACTGGGCTACTCGGCGGACGAGATCGCGACCCTACGGGCCGACCGGGTCGTGGCATGAACCCTCACCGCCCATCGGATCGCCACCTAGTTCGCCAGACCGCAATGATCGGGTGCCGTCTCCTTTCGAACGAGGTCAAAGCCCAATGATGATCAAGGACAAAGCGGCGATCGTCGGGGTGGGGAGCAGCGAGTACTTCAAGCGCGGGCAATCGTTGCCTCGGACTGAGCACGAGCTCTTCTGCACAGCAGTCCTCAGAGCCGTCGATGACGCCGGGATCTCCGTCGACGAGATCGACGGCTTCGCCTGCTACTGCGGCGGGGCTTCCTTCGACCCGGGCTATGTCGCCCAGACGATCGGGCTTAAGGAGCTGCACTTCGGCGCATCGGTCAGTGGTGGCGCCAATGGTGCCGCCGGGTCTGTCGGCCTGGCTGCCACAGCGGTCGCGACGGGACAAGCAAAGATGGTGGTCAGCGCAATTAGCGTCCAACAAGCCGCCGCCCGCATGTCCGCGGCCTACTACGAGCATGCCCATTCCGCCGAGGACGACGCCCTCGGCGCCGCAGGTGTGTTCTCACCCGGAAACATGGCCGCGCTCGTCGCCCGTCGCCAGATGCACAAGTACGGCGTCACCCGTGAACACTGGGCCGAGATCGCCATCAGCCAACGGGCCAATGCGATCCGCCGGCCGTCCTCGCTGCAACGCGCGCCGCTCACCCGCGACGACTACTTCAACGCCCGGATGCTGTCTGACCCGCTTTGCTTGTTCGACTATGGGCTGGAAAGCGACGGCGCGGTCGCCATCATCACCACCAGTGCCGAACGCGCCCGGGACCTCCGCCATCCTCCCGTGTACATAACGGCGTCAGCGATCGGTGGAGACGGTCGCTGGGGGCGAGGTATCTCCTGGATGGGCATGCCCGACGACATCTTCAGCAACGGCCCAGCCGCCCCGGCGGCCCGCTCCTTGTACTCCAGAGCTGGAGTGGGGCCCGGCGATGTGGACGTAGCCCTGTTCTTCGACCATTTCACCCCCGCTGTCCTCGCTCAGTTGGAGACGTACGGTTTCTGCGGCGAAGGCGAAGGCGGCGACTTCGTCGCTGACGGACACATCCGATGGCCGTCGGGGTCGATCCCGGTGAACACGCACGGAGGCAATCTGTCCGAGGCTTTTATCAGCGGCCTAACCCATGTGAGAGAAGCGGTCGAGCAGCTCCGGGGCACGGCCGTGAACCAGGTCAATGGCGCCGAAATCGCGCTCGTCGGCGGGACCGCCACAAGCCTGCCCAGCAGCTCGATCATATTGCGGAGGTAGTCAACATGTCACCGACAAATGCCAGAATCTTCCCACCTGGACTCTACGAAATTGCCCCCGACGCCTGGACGGCGCCCTTCTGGGACGCGGCCAAGGACCACCGCCTGGTTGCCGCCCAATGCGGTCAATGCCAGACCTTTCGCATGCCGCCCACGCCCTTCTGCCCCACCTGTCGATCGCAGGACATCAAGTGGGCCGAGCTCTCGGGTCGAGGCACCATCTACACCTTCACCGTGGCCCGGCACGCCGTTCTACCCGTCCTCAAGGACGTTGTTCCCTACGTCATCGCGGTCGTTAGCCTCGATGGAGCCGATGACGCCCGACTCATCACCAACATCGTCGGCTCCGATCCTGACGACATTGAGATCGACGCCCCCGTCGAGGTCGTCTGGGACGACGTCTCCGACGAGATGACTGTGCCACGCTTCGTGCTCGCGCCCGGTTTTTGAGCGTGACTCCGACGAGTACGGCGGCGCTGCTCGCGTGGAACTACTCACGCGGCGCTACCGATGGAAGAACTCTCCGGGAGGAGATCCTCGCAAAGGTTCTTACGGATCAGAAGGGATAAGCTAATGCGTAGCAGAAGCCGAGAAGTGGCTGGAGGTGTTGTCGGTCTTGATCAGGAAACGGTGACGGTTTTGGCCAGCAGCGTTAACGACATCCAGCCAACGGCGATCGCCGATCCTGTGGTCGCGGCTCCAGACCCCGTCGAGGGGGCCCACGCGATTGCCGGTGTGAACCACATCGTGTTGTATTGCAAGGACTTGGACCGCACGGTCCGCTTCTACCAGGACCTCTTGGGGATGGAGGCCGTGTACACGGTCGACCATCGCGATGCCACTAGCATCGCTGCGGGCTTCAAGGCGGATCCGCGGTGGACCCGGACTTACTTCTTCCGGTTCCCGGGCAATCCCGCCATCATCGCGTTCTTCGAGATTCCCTCGCTGCCTGAGAACTCTGCTGCTCCGTCCATCACCTACGAGCTCTGGGGCGAGCCTGAGGCACCGCGGTATCCGACCAAGCTGGATCATCTCGCGTTGGACGTGGGTTCGCGCGAAGCGCTCGTCTATTGGCAGCAACGTCTGCGTGCGCATGGAGTCAGTGTCAGCGAGATCTCGGAACGGGAAGAGACGCGCCTGGTCAAGTCGGTCTACTTCAAGGATCCAGATGGATTGGATCTCGAACTGGCGACGTGGAATCGGCAAGATCCCAAATGGCGCGATGCGGGGCCGGAGTTTCGCTTCCTTGACAAGGATCCTGTTCCATCGTTGCGGCAACCGTCGCCCTCCTGATTGGCTCGACGCCGGCCGAGCCCGAACAACTCCTTGACGCGCGGCACTAGCTCGTCGTGCAGCAGAGAGCGGGGCAGCGGCACTTCGTGCAAGACGTTGTTCTTGACCGGTCCTCGATATCCGGGACTTTGCGCGGCGTTACCCACGCACCGTTGACATGCGCGTAGCCACGGTCGAAGAAGAGGTCGATCGCCCGCAGGCCGTTCTGTTCACCGAGCCGGAGCCCGCCGAAGCCGCGAATCGATGTACTGTGCACTCGTACCGTGGTAAGCCTTGCCAAGAGCCTGAACCGTCCGCGAGGCGCGGACGTCCGCTCGGGCCGGAGTCTCACGCGGAACATCACCTGGTACTTGGTCCCGCCGGTCTCCGGGTCGAACAGACGGACCCGCCACGGACGCGTAGAACCGCCGAGCATGCGCGGCTTGCCCTGCGCAAGCAGCGTGGGCTTCTTCCGGACCGCCGTCGGTGGACCCTCCCTCTAAGCTTGGACGGCAATGTCTGGCGGCCTGGGAATCGCGGCCGCAACCCACCTTGTGTATCACTCTCGTGTATCACTTTGGCGAGACTGATACCCGTGCCACTGCTTAGGAGTCATCGGATGGCCAACAGGTTGGCATCAGCTACCAGCCCGTACCTATTGCAGCATGCCGAGAACCCGGTGGATTGGTGGCCCTGGGGGCCGGAAGCTTTCGAGGAGGCCAAGCGACGTGATACACCGATCCTGCTCTCCATCGGCTACGCCGCCTGCCACTGGTGCCACGTCATGGCCCACGAATCCTTCGAGAACGCCGAAGTGGCCGAGGTCCTCAACGCCAACTTCGTGTCGATCAAGGTTGACCGCGAGGAACGCCCTGACATCGACGCGATCTACATGTCGGCGACCACTGCCATGACCGGACACGGGGGTTGGCCGATGACCTGCCTTCTCACTCCGTCCGGCGAACCGTTCTTCACCGGTACCTACTTTCCGCGTGAGGGGTTCTTGCGGCTGCTCGAAGCGGTCACCGAAGCCTGGACGCAACGGCAGGACGAGGTGTTGGAGGCGGGCAGTCGCATCGTCACCGCTTTACAGTCGGTGGTGGTGTCCTCTCAGCCCGCCGGCTTGGATGCCGGTGAGCTGAACGGGTCCGCCGACAAATTGGCTACGACGTATGACCGTGAGCATGGCGGCTTCGGCCACGCCCCAAAATTCCCGCCGTCCATGGTGTTGGAGTTTCTGCTGCGACACCATGCTCGAACCGGTTCACCGACGTCGCTCGCACTGGTAGACGGCAGTTGCGAGGCGATGGCTCGTGGCGGCCTGTATGACCAGCTGGCCGGTGGATTCGCGCGATACTCCGTCGACGCGGCCTGGGTCGTACCCCATTTCGAGAAGATGCTCTACGACAATGCCTTGCTGTTACGGGTGTATCTGCATCTGTGGCGAGCCACCGGATCACCCCTGGCCGAGCGTGTAGTACACGAGACGGCCCGGTTCTTGATCAGCGACCTCGGCACAGCGGCCGGTGGTTTCGCATCATCGCTGGACGCCGACACCGACGGGGTCGAGGGGTTGACGTACGCCTGGACGCCAGCCCAACTCATAGACACCCTCGGTCCCGCCGATGGCGCCGTTGCGGCCGAGTTGTTGTCGGTGACCTCGGCCGGAACGTTCGAGCACGGGACTTCCACCTTGCAATTGCTGGAGGATCCCGCCGACGAGCAGTGGTGGTCTGGTGTCCGCGCCCAGCTGCTGGGAGCACGATTGCGCCGACCGCAGCCGGCCCGTGACGACAAGGTCGTGACGGCTTGGAACGGATTGGCCATAGCCGCGCTAGCCGACGCGGGCGCACTGCTCGACGTGCCCGAATACCTCACTGCCGCCATCGACTGTGCGGCCTACCTGCTCGAACGGCACCTTGTCGACGGCAGACTGCGACGTTCGTCCCGCGATGGCCAGGTCGGTGAGGCAGTGGCAGTCGCTGAAGACTACGGAGATCTCGTTGAAGGACTGCTCGCTCTGCACCAAGCGACCGGCGAGGCCCGCTGGCTGACCGCATCCGGCGAACTGCTGGCAACCGCGCTCGAGCATTTTCGAGCTGAGGACGGCGGGTTCCACGACACGGCCGATGACGCTGAGGCGCTGTTCACCCGGCCGCGCGATCCGTCTGACAACGCGACGCCAGCAGGGCAATCGGCGCTGGCCGGGGCTCTGCTCAGTTACTCGGCACTCAGCGGTTCAACGGATCACCGGGCCGCGGCTGACGCCGCAATTCGCGCGGCCGGTGAACTGGCGATCCGGGAGCCACGCTTCGCGGGATGGACGCTCGGCGTGGCCGAAGCCGCGCTCGCCGGTCCACTGCAGGTTGCCGTGGTCGGTGATTCCGACGACGCCGCGGACTTGGTCCGGGCCGCTCGTCGCAGTGCCTCACCGGGCCTCGTTGTCGTGCAGGGTGCTCCGGACGCCCAAGGCGTTCCGCTGCTGGTCGATCGCCCATTGGTGGACGGTCGGGCGGCGGCTTACGTCTGCCGCGGATTCGTGTGCGACCGGCCGGTGACCGATGTGGCCGGCCTTGCGGCCGCGGTTAGCACCCAATCGGCGCGAACGTCGGGTTAGAAGATCGTAAAACCGATCTTGACGGCGAAGGCGGCCACAACGAGAACCAGGATCACCCTGATGAAACCAGCTCCTTTGGCCACCGCCGTCCGGGCCCCGAGATAGCCGCCGAGCAGGTTGCCGGCGCCCATCAGCAGTCCGAGACGCCACATCACCGCACCCTGCGGCACGAAGATCACCAGAGCGGCGAAGTTCGTGGCCAGGTTGGCGAGCTTGGCCTTGGCGCTGGCCTGCAGGAATGAGTAGCCGAGCAGGCTGACCAGCACGATCACGAAGAACGATCCGGTTCCCGGTCCGAGCGCCCCGTCGTACAGTCCGACCGCGGCACCGGTGGCCATGGCCGCGATCGTGTGCCGATGGCCCTGGAAGCGAAGCCTCGTCTCCAGCCCGAGCCTCGGCGTGAGCACCGTGTACGCGCCGACCGCGATGAGCACCACGAACACCACCGGGTTGAACGCAGACCGGGGCAGGTGGGAGCTGATCAGGGCGCCACCCATGGAACCCAGAAAGGCAATGCCCGCCAACGGAAACGCCGTTCGAAGGTCGGGCTTGACTCGGCGGTAGTAGGTGGTGGCGCTGGCGGTGGTTCCGCAGATCGAGCTCAGCTTGTTGGTGGCCAGGATGTGGATAGGCGCTGCGTTGGGATAGGCCAGCAGCAGCGCCGGCAATTGCACGAGGCCGCCACCGCCGACGACCGCGTCAACCCAGCCGGCCGACAGGGCCGCCAGGGCCAGCAGAAAGACCGTCACCGATTATGCGAAAACCGCGAACCACACCGCGACATAGTGACAGATGGCGGCGAGCAGGGTGCATACGTGAAACACCTCGTGGAATCCGAAGGTTCCCGGAAACGGGTCGGGTTTCTTGAAACCGTAGGTCAGCGCGCCCAGGGTGTAGATCAGGCCGCCGGTCGCGATCAGGACAAGCGTCGGGACTCCGAAGTGGTGCAGCAGTTGTGGCAGAACGAACACCGCGACCCAGCCGAGTCCGATGTACAACGGGACCGAAAGCCGGTTCGGTGCCTCGGGCCACGCGTTCTTGAGGATCACTCCGAAGATTGCCCCGCTCCACACCACGATGAGCACGGCGATCGAGGACCCCCGGGGCAGGGTCAGGACCGCGAACGGTGTGTAAGAACCGGCGATGAACACGAAGATCATCGAATGGTCCAGGCGCTTCATCACCCGCTGGCCTCGGGGACCCCAACCGAGGCGGTGATACAGCGCCGACGTTCCGAATAGAAGCGTGACCGTGGCTGCATAGATACCGGTCGACCAGCCAGCGCGGGGGCCGTGGGTCGCGGCGGCGACGGCGATCAAGGTAGCGCCGGAGATGATCGAGATGACGGCGGCGTAGGTATGCAGCCAGCCCCTCATCCGTGGCTTGAGCAGCGCCGCGGCCCGCAGAGATGTGCTCTCGATCGACGCGCCCACGCTGGCCATGCCCCAAAGTAGCTGACGACGGTGACATCCACTAACCCCGTTGGAGTTGAGAAGAGGCCGAGGACGACTCGACACAACCGGCGCACGGCCCGAGCGCGACCGAGGCCACCAGGGCTAATCTTTCGTTTTGTGGACCTTCGCGCCGCCGTGTACGCCCTTTACGAGCGTCGCCTACGACGAAAGCTGATCGGCCAGCAGCTGCCTCGGCACGTGGCGGTGATGCTGGACGGAAATCGGCGCTGGGCTCGCGCCGCCGGCTTCGAGGACGTCAACGACGGCCACCTGGCCGGGGCCAATCACATCGATAATTTGCTGGCCTGGTGTGCCGAGGCCAGGGTCGAGCACGTCACCCTGTGGCTGCTGTCCACTGACAACCTGGACCGTGACCCGGCCGAGGTCGGCCCGCTGCTGAGGATCATCGAAAGCGTCGCCTCCGATCTTTCCGCCACCGAGCAACCGTGGCAGGTGAACGTGGTGGGTGCCCTGGACTTGCTGCCCGCGGCGACGGCGCAGGCCCTCAAAGCGGCCGCCGAACGGTCCAGTGACAAGACCGGAATGACCGTGAATCTGGCTGTTTGCTATGGCGGACGACGGGAAATCGCCGACGCCGTCCGGTCATTGCTGAACGAGCAGGCCCAGGCCGGGATCTCGATCGAGGAACTGGCCGAGGTGATCGACGTAGAACACATCGCCGATCACCTCTACACCAAGGGCCAGCCCGACCCCGACCTGGTGATCCGGACCTCCGGCGAACAACGCCTGTCCGGATTTCTGCTGTGGCAGTCGGCCCATTCGGAGTTCTACTTCTGCGACGCCCTCTGGCCTGATTTCCGCAAGGTAGATTTCTTGCGTGCGCTACGTGACTTCTCCGGACGCCAGCGGCGTTACGGTAGTTAGCTGCCAACGTTCACTTAACGGTTGCAAAAGGTGACGGCGTGGCGGGCGGCGAGGCCGCAGGATCGCACGTACGTTGAAATCAGGTGGCCTGGATCCCTCCGGACCACTGCGGGAGGTCCCTGACGGTGAAAATTGCCGAGAAGGGGGCCGGCATCGCCTCCTTTCTCAGGGAGCGACCGGTACCCCTACCAGCGGTAGTCGGCGGTGCCTCGACTGCCTGGCTGTGCGGAGCGAGTTCTGCACGGTCCCAGTGCCCAGGAGCGTCCTGTGAGCCAAGCCCCCTTGAAAACGTTCGTCCTCGACACCTCGGTTCTGCTGTCAGATCCGGGCGCTCTGGCACGGTTCGGCGAGCACCAAGTAGTGCTTCCCCTGGTCGTCATCGGTGAGCTGGAGGGTAAGCGGCATCATCCCGAGTTGGGCTGGTTCGCCCGACAAACGCTGCGGATGCTTGACGAGCTGCGGATCAAGTACGGCCGGTTGGACGCACCGGTCCCGATAGGCACGGACGGCGGCACCCTGCATGTCGAATTGAATCACTCCGACCTGCAGCTTCTGCCCCAAGGTTTCCGGGTCGAGTCCAATGACTCCCGGATCCTGGCCGTCGCGCTGAACCTGGCCAAAGAAGGCCGCGACGTCACGCTGGTGTCCAAAGACATGCCACTGCGGGTCAAAGCGGCCTCAGTCGGCCTGACGGCCGACGAGTATCGAGTCCATCCGGCCATCGATTCCGGATGGACCGGCATGACCGAACTGGACGTGTCCACCGAGCTGGTGGACGCCCTGTACAACGAGGACCGGGTCGACGTCTCCGGTGACAGCAACCTGGCCGCCGTGACCGAGATGCCGTGCCACACCGGGCTGGTGCTGCACTCGGCCCGAGGATCAGCATTGGCTCGGGTCACCCCTGACAAGGAACTGAGGCTGGTTCGCGGTGATCGCGAGGCCTTCGGGCTGCGGGGCCGCTCGGCTGAACAGCGAGTAGCACTGGATCTGCTGCTCGATCCTGAAATCGGCATCGTGTCGCTCGGCGGGCGGGCCGGCACCGGCAAATCGGCGCTGGCCCTGTGCGCCGGCCTGGAAGCCGTGATGGAACGGCGGGCCCACAAGAAGGTCGTCGTCTTCCGGCCGCTTTACGCCGTTGGGGGCCAGGAACTGGGCTACCTGCCCGGTAGCGAGAACGAGAAGATGGCTCCTTGGGCTCAGGCTGTCTTCGACACGCTGGGTGCGCTGGTCAGCAAGGACGTCATGGACGAGATCATGGACCGCGGCATGGTCGAGGTCCTGCCACTGACCCACATCCGTGGAAGGTCCCTGCACGATGCCTTCGTCATCGTGGACGAAGCCCAGTCGCTGGAACGCAACGTGCTGCTGACCGTGCTGTCCCGGATCGGACAGGGTTCACGGGTGGTTCTGACCCACGATGTTGCTCAGCGGGACAACCTGCGGGTAGGACGCCATGATGGCGTCGCCGCGGTGATCGAGGCTTTGCGCGGGCATCCGCTCTTCGCACACGTCACGCTGACCCGATCGGAGCGGTCGCCGATCGCGGCGCTGGTCACCGAGATGCTCGAGGACGTCGGACTCAGCTGAACTCGGCCGGGCCTGCAATGGCCGGCAGGCCGTCAATGCTGACGGAGTTATTCTGCTGCCAGTACTGCTCGAGCTGTTCAGGTGTCTTGCGTGCCGACCACTGGTCCAATAGTTGCCGGTGCCCGGTGAACTCCATCAGCGGAACGGTGTAGCCGCAGGAATCGGTGACCCGATCCAGTTCGATATCGATGATCGAACGAATGGCGTGGTCGGTCTCTCGTCCGAAGTGCGCCCGCAACGTCGCAAAATCGGCGTCAGCGGGAAAGATCGGACGACCGTGGCCATGCAGTCGGACGATCTGGGGCGGCCCGGTGAAGGCACAGAACATGACAACGATGCGTCCGTTGTCGCGTAGATGCGCGGTCGTCTCCGCCCCGGACCCTGTGTAGTCCAGGTAGGCGACTCGAAGCGGGTCGATGATGTGGAACGTCCCGGCCAAACCCTTGGGGGACAGGTTGATGTGGCCGTCGCTACCGGCCGGAGCAGTTCCGACGAAGAACATCGGCTGATCGGCGATCCAGGCCGCCATCCGATCGTCGATCTGCTCGTGCACTTTCATCGATCAACCGGCGGGCCGAGTCATCGACAGCACATCGAGCACCTCGTCCAGCTTTTCCTCCGTGATGGCACCGGATTCGACATGACCGCGTTCGATGACGACCTGGCGAATCGTCTTGCGCTCGGCCAAAGCCTGCTTGGCGATCTTGGCGGCCTCGTCGTATCCGACGTAGTGGTTCAGCGGCGTCACGATCGATGGCGAGGATTCGGCGTACTCCTGGCACCGTTCGACGTTCGCTTCGATGCCCGAGATGCACCGGTCGGCAAACACCTTGCTGACGTTGGCGATGAGTCGAATCGATTCGAGCACGTTGCGGGCTATCACCGGCAGCATGACGTTGAGTTCGAAGTTGCCGGCGGCACCGGCGAAGGCCACCGCCGCGTCGTTGCCGATGACCTGAGCCACGACCTGGCAGACGGCCTCGCACAGGACGGGGTTGACCTTGCCCGGCATGATCGAACTACCAGGTTGTAGGTCAGGCAGGAAGATCTCGGTCAGACCGGTGCGGGGCCCTGAGCCCATCCAGCGGATGTCGTTGGAGATCTTGTTCAGGCTGACGCCGATCGTGCGCAAGGCCCCCGACAGCTCGACCAGCCCGTCGCGCGCGCCCTGAGCCTCGAAATGGTCGCGCGCCTCGGTCAGTGGCAGGCCGGTCTCGGCGGCCAGCAAGGCGATGATGTCACCGGCGAAGCCGGCCGGAGCGTTGATCCCGGTGCCGACAGCCGTGCCACCCAAAGGCAGCTCCGCAACCCGCGGCAAGGTTGCCTGCAGGCGCTCGACGCCGTAACGGACCTGGGCGGCGTAGCCGGCGAACTCTTGCCCCAGGGTGACCGGTGTGGCATCCATGAGGTGGGTACGTCCGGACTTGACGACCTCGGCGAACTCCTTGGCCTTGGTCTGCAGGCTGGAAGCCAGATACTGCAGGGCGGGGATCAGTTCGACGACCACGGCCTTCGTGGCCGCGACGTGGATGGCCGAGGGGAACTGATCATTGGACGACAGCGGGTCGTTGACGTCGTCGTTGGGATGCACACTGTCGCCCAGGCGTTCGGCGGCCAGCGAGGCCAGCACCTCGTTGGCGTTCATGTTGGACGAGGTGCCCGAACCGGTCTGGAAGACGTCGATCGGAAACTCATGGTCCCAATCGCCACGCGCGACCTCGTTCGCGGCCGCGGCGATCGCTTCGGCCTTGGCCGAGTCCAGCAGCCCGCGCTTGGCCCGCACCCGCGCCCCGGCGCCCTTTATGAGGGCTAGACCGGCGATCAGTTCCCGCTCGATCGGCATGCCGGAGATGGGGAAGTTTTCCACTGCGCGTTGAGTCTGGGCTCGCCATTTGGCGTCGGCGGGCACCTTGACCTCGCCCATCGAGTCCTTTTCGATGCGGAACTGCTGGTCAGACATGTGCGGTCGGGCTCCCTGTTCGGATCGTCGGATCTGGTGCTTGCTGAGTGGTTTAGCGTGACTGGCCGAAGGGGTCACCCGACGGCGGCTGGTAAGGCTGGCCCTGCGGCTGGAACGGCTGGCCTTGGAAGGGGTGGCCTTGGACGGGTTGGCCTTGGACGGGTTGGCCTTGGGCGGGTTGGGCGGGGGGCTGCGGTTGCTGCGCGGCCGGGCGTCCATAGCCGAGTTGAGTGGCGGTCTGCTTGGCGGCCTCGGTGACCGGGATCGCGACCACGGCGGTTCCGTAGGCGCAGATCTCGCTCCAGTTCGCGCCCAGTTCGGTGGTGTCGAAGCGCATCGCGATGATCGCGTTGCCGCCGCGCGCCTGAGCCTCGGTGAACAGCCGGGCCATGGCCTCGTTCCGGCTTTCGATGACGTTCTTGGTCATGCCCTGCAGTTCGCCACCAACCATCGACTTGAAGCTGGCGCCGATTTGCGAGCCGATGTTGCGCGAGCGCACCGTCACGCCGAACACTTCACCGCACACGCGTTGCACTTCCCAACCGGGAATATCATTCATGGTGACGCACAGCATGGTTGTCCTCTTTCGGATCCGAATCGGCGTGCTAGCTCAGCGATGGAAATACGCGGTCGAAGTTCACGGACGAGTAGGCCCGAAGCTTCGACAACTGGTGCAACGAGTTGACCTCACGAATTGTCCCTGACTTGGAGCGCATCACGATCGAGGACGTCCGCACGGCCCCGTGGTCGTAACGCACGCCGTCCACCAGCTCACCGTCGGTGATTCCGGTCGCGCAGAAGAAAACGTCTTCGCCCCGAACCAGGTCGTCGGTGTGCAGAACCCGATTCAGGTCGTGACCGGCGGCGATGGCCTTTTCGCGCTCCTGCGGGCTGGAGGGCCACAGGCGACCCTGGATGGAGCCGCCCATGCATTTGATCGCGGCCGCGGCGATGATGCCCTCAGGAGTGCCGCCGATACCGAGCAACAGGTCGGCGCCGGTTCCCGGGCGGGCCGCCATGATCGCGCCGGCGACATCACCGTCGGAGATGAATTTGATCCGGGCTCCGGCCTGGCGCACCGAGGCCACCAGGTCGGCGTGCCGGGGACGGTCCAGAATCACTACGGTGACGTCCTCGGGCTTGCCGCCTTTGGCCTTGGCGACGCGCTGGATGTTTACCCGGACCGGGGCCGCGATGTCGATGACGTTGGCCGCCTCAGGACCGGTGGCGATCTTTTCCATGTAAAACACTGCGGACGGGTCGAACATACTGCCGCGTTCGGCCACGGCGATGACGGCGATCGCGTTCGGCATCCCCTTGGCCATCAGCGTGGTGCCGTCGATCGGGTCGACCGCGACATCGCAGGCCGCACCCGTCCCGTCACCGACGTGTTCGCCGTTGTAGAGCATCGGCGCGTGGTCTTTCTCGCCCTCGCCGATCACGACTACGCCGTCCATGGACACGGTGCCGATCAGCTTGCGCATGGCGTCTACAGCCGCGCCGTCCCCGCCGTTCTTCTCCCCACGTCCCACCCAGCGAGCGGCGGCCATGGCGGCTGCTTCGGTGACGCGAACCAGTTCGAGCGCGAGGTTGCGGTCGGGTGCCTCGCTGCGGACGGCCAGCTCGGGCGGCAGGTCGTGGTGCTCGTTCGCAACCCGGCGGGGGGTTACAGACTCGGTCATGAGAAGCCTTTCTCGTCGTCGTCGAAGGCGGCGGAGGGCGTTTGGTAGTGACCTTATCGGCTGGCGTGGGTGCTGTCGGCGCCGGACCGCTGAGATCACTAGAGGGACAGCAAGCTCATCTGAAAGCTGTAACGCGCGGCGGCATAGATGTGATCGCCGTATTCGACGACGATGCCGTGGTCGTCGTAGGCGGTGCGTTGCATGGTAAGCACGGCGCTGGAGCGGGGTTCGCCCAGCAGCCTCGCCTCGTCTGGAGTGGCCAGTCGCCCGCCGATGGTCTGGGTCGCCGAATGCAGTTGGACGCCGGCTCGTCTGAGCAGCTGATAGAGCCCCTCGCAGGCTAGGCCTACTTCGGTGATAACGAACCGGTCGGTCGGGAGGTAGTTGGTGAGGCGGGCGATCGGCTGGCCGAGCGCCCGGCGCAGCCGCACGACGGAGATCACCGGTGAATCGGCCGGCACCATCAGAATTCCCGCGACTTCGGGCGTGGCCGGGATCGTGGCGAAGGACAGGACCTCGGTGGACGGCTTCAGCCCGGCCTCGGCGAGGTCGTCGAACAGGCTGGTCAGCTCGAGGGAGCGGCGGACCTTCGGCGATACAACCCGGGTCCCCACACCGCGCTGGCGGACGACCAGCCCCTTGTCGACCAGGTATTCCATCGCTTTGCGCATCGTCGGGCGGGACAGCCCGAGCAGATCGGCCAGTTCGATCTCGTTTACGAGCCGCATGCCGGGGGTGAGGTCACCGGCCTCAATCGAATGCTCGAGTTGTTGGGCCACCTGGTAGTAGAGCGGGACGGGGGAGGCGCGGTCCAGGGTGATCGCCTTGGCCACCGTCGCGTCCGGGGCTGGGCGGCGCGACATGGGGAAAAGTATGTCACGACGAAAGGACAAAGAGTATTGATTGATTGTGCAGACAAAGCCGACCCATCAGCCTCGTACTCGCCGTCTTCTGGTGAGATATGCGGTCCCGCCGGCGATCATCAGGAAACCGGCCACCAAGCGAGACACGATCTCATCCCGGTCTTGAAGCAGCAGGGCCCAGCGATCCGGTGGAGACAAGGAGTGCGTGCCCAACAGCCACATAGCCATCGGGCCGAGCGTGGGAGGCAGCCACGAGGCCGCAGAAGGTAGGAAGGTCGTGGCCAACAGACAGAGGCCGATGACGAGGCCGGTGTTCCGAAGCAGCACCAGCTGCTCATGCTCGGAGGCCGCCGCCACGGGAAACAGGGATGCCAACGAGATGAAGGCGAGCAGTTCTAAGCGGTCGCGCTGCCAACCAGCCGCCACCTGCCGAACGTCCAGATACCCCTGCTTGAGAACCGTGGGTAGTGCGACTCCCAGAATCACGGGCGACAAGGGCCAAATCACGGCCTGGACGTCCTCGCGCCCAGGCACACTCACCGCCGAACTCGGCCACAAGGTCGTCGCGGTCACCTGTATCGACAGGGCGAGTACAACAATCACAGCCGCCACGCTCGCAACCAGGTCAAGATCATGTTGTCGCTTGGACCCTAAGGGGCCTGGTAGCAATTCACGAGGGTGTGCACGGCGTCGCGAATGAACGCAGCCTGATCCGCCGGCGTGCCCTTGGTGAGTTTCTCGGGTAGCAGATCGGCGTTCCCACGATCCCCACCTACCTGACCCGCCAGCCACCATTGCAAACCGAACAGGGCGACGTCGTCTTCGCGACGTGTCTGTAGGAAGCACCGCTTGTCGACGTACGCCGCTGAGACCAACAACGCGGCATCGGAGGTGTTGCCCGTGAGGAATCGGTTCTGCAGTGGGCCGACGAGAACCTGCCCCGGCGAAGCATTCTGATTGAAAACCAAGGGGATGGGACTCACTTTCGCTGCCTCGAGCGCGTGGATCAGAGGAGCCAAGTCATCATGCGCCCGGGCTCTAAATCGTGCGTAACCTCCTACCGCGCACACTTGTGGCTTGACCCCCGTACAGGTCACCGGCTCGTTGTACGGCACCAGAACTGCCTGACCGGCGTCCGCGAGCCCGACAACAGCGATCGTCGTGGCCAGAGTGCTGAACAGGCCAAGCACTACCGGCCCTCGCACGCCCCATGAGGTCCGGCGTGAGATCAGGAGCAGCAAGGTGATGCTGATGCCTACGAACACGGAAACTTGGCGCCACTGAATGGTGGTGTTGGGGGTAGCCCCGGCCAGCGAGCCGCTGGCGCCGCCGACCGTAACAAATTGCCCGGGACCCGCCAGATATAGCCAGAGGGTGGTGCAGAATGTGAGCGCCGCGGCTAATGGGGCCGCCGCGAGGCGCCGTCTGATCAACCATCCCAACCCGATCCCAAGGGCACCGAAGGCAGCCATTAGGCCGATCGCGGTAAGGATGGTGAGCGTATCGACCAGTCGTGGTCCAAATGGCGTTCCGCGGGCCAGTACGAGAAGGGCGACCACGACGACGCCCACCAGGTAGACCACGGCGGTCCAAAGGATCAGGCCCAACCATGCGCTCAGGGCAACGCGCCAGCTGCGTGGACAGGTGCCGATGTAGTCGCTGCTGTCGGCCAGACGGGCACCTTCCCAGGCCCCGAGTCCGGCGACGATTGGGCTCAGTAGAACTGTATTGAAGGCAAGCTGATAGAGGGCCCAGGTCCATTCGTAGGTCCACGCGCGATCGCGAATGAGAACTTGAGCGATGAGAACCGTGAACAGGACCGGAGCCGCATGTCGCCCCGGCGATCGTCGAAGGGACACGGTCCAGCCGCTCATGGCTTACCCAGCATGCGCACTGCGCGGTCAAGGGGGCCGTTATCGATGGCCGAATCGGTCGCCAGGGCAACCAGCTGATCGGGGTTTCCATCGAAACTGACGTTGCCGCCACGCAACGCAACCACTCGTTGCGTGCAACCGTCGATGTCTTCGGCCAGGTGTGTACTGAAAACGACGGAACTCTCGCGCGCCGCATTCTTGATCGCCGCGATCACTTGATGGCGGAAGGCGGTGTCCAAACCGGCGGTCGGCTCGTCGAGCAGGATGACCGATGGCCGGCACGCGAGAACGGTAGCCAGATAAGCGCGCCGACGAGTACCGCCCGACAGAGATGAGATGAGATGACCTTGCACGTCGACCAGACCCAGTTCTTCCAGTGAATATGTGCACTGCTCGACCCGCCGGCGTCGACGGATTCCATGGAGCCACATCGAGTAGTAGCAAGCTTCTCTGACGGTGAGGTGTGCCAGGTCCGTCGGGTCCTGTGGCAGGTATCCGATCAGTTCGCGAGCACGTTCGCCGCCCCGAATTCCGGCAACGTCGTGGCCGTGCATTCGGATTGAGCCCGAGTCAATCCGCACCAGCGTTGCCAGGACGCGCAGGAGCGTCGACTTGCCGCTGCCATTCGGCCCAACCAGGGCAGTTACACCTGTCCCTATATCGAGGGACACCGAATCAAGAACAAGTCGGCGGCCGTACCGTACCGACAGATTGCGAATTGCGACCGCGTTGTCCGCATGCGTTGACACAGAACTAGTAGTCGAACGAGGGATAAGCGTGGTAGGAGCACGCGTCTGGAACGGGCCAGCCTAGCTGCACACACACGTAGGAGTCTCCGCGAGCCTTACTCGCGAATGGCTCCAGTCTGGAGGCGAGGTCCATCGCGATGGGCGTGTGGTAGTAGTCGTACTCTCCTGTTGACTGAATAGTCTTGGAGTACCAGCAGTCAGACTCGCAACCGTTGTGGGGACCGAAGAAAAGAAAATTCGTCTTTCCATAAGCCCCCAGCTCGCGGCGTGAGCGGGCATGCTCAGCCCGAGGGCTACAGCGGTGATGGCGATCCAGATAAGGGTTGCCCGCAAGAGGGGCATCTTGTTGAGCATGCGGCGTCACTTTCGGGTCTCGGGTGTATGAGAAGGAGGACCGCATGCCCCGCGATGTCGAAAGCGACCCTAGCAGGCGTCAAGGGTGATTGCGGGTCATACCCCGTGGCGGCTGAGTAGCCCCGTGGGCGACCATTAAGAGGTGACCCAACGCCCGCTGAGTTCGTCCGAACGGCAACGTCTCCGGACGAACGCCAACCTCTGGCGGGCGTTGATTCCACTGCTGGTCATCGTCGGCGTCGTGGTGATCTTCACTTGGCCTAATGGTCGCGGCTCGGATGGCGTGCATGTGATCGATATCAGTGCTCCGATCGCGGCGGCCCGCGAGCAGGCGGGATTCGCGGTGCTGGCGCCGACCGGACTGAGCGGCCGGGACTGGCGGGCAACCTCGACCAGGTTCGTCGCGGCCAGCCCGACCGCCGCCGCCAGTTTTCGGATCGGATACGTGAGCCCGTCCGGAAAGTACGCCGAGTTCACCGAATGCGATGACGTTCCGGCGGCGGTGCTCGCGACGTTCGGGCCGCTCGATCCGGCCCCGGCCACCAGGGTCGGTGATCAACAATGGCAGCGTTACCAGACGCGAGATCAGCAGGATCTGATCGTGAAAACGATGGGTCGGGTTACGGTGGTCGTGACCGGCTCGGCGCCGCTGAACGAGCTCACTGAGCTCGCCGGCTCCCTGCACTAGCCAGCCCCATTAGCGCGCCGAATTAAGCGCGGAATTAGCGCCCCGAATCAGTGACGCCATCGCCAGTCGCCAAGCGGTCAGTCAGCGTCGGACTCTGAGATCGCCGCATCCAACCGGCTGCGGGCTCCGTCCAGCCAACGCTGGCAGATCGCCGCTAGCTCCTCGCCCCGCTGCCAGAGCGCCAGCGACTCTTCCAACGGCTGACCGCCGGTCTCCAGCGCCGCGACTATCTCGCGGAGCTCGGTCCGGGCCTGTTCGTAACTCAACTCTGGCTGCTCAGTCATCGCGGTCAGGTTATCGGGTAGCGACATCACCCAGGGCACGGACGCCGAATTGGCCTCGGCCAACTCGCACCAGTAGTTCATCGTCCGCGCTGACCTGATCGGCCGCCCGGATCAGCTCACCGTCTCCGTTCGCGACCACGGCATACCCCCGATCGAGAACAGCCTGCGGGGACAGGCTGATCACCCGAGCCAGCAGCTGGGCGTTCTCGAGCTCGGCCAGATGCAACAACGAATCCAGCCGGGTCCGCAGCAGCGTGCGCCCCCGGGCGGTGGCTGACTCGCCGTCGGCGATCAGAGTCTGCACGCAACGCCGCAACCGTTGTGGCAAACCGGCCATCAGCTGAGCCTCGGTATCGAGTCGCCGATGGATCGTCGCCCGCAGCCGGCGGCGGGCATCGGCCAGCCGCATCGACTCCTCGGTCAGATCCGGCACGACCAGCTTGGCCGCATCGGTCGGCGTGGACGCCGCCACATCAGCAACCAGATCCAGCAACGGCTGGTCGACGTCGTGGCCGATCGCGCTCACAACGGGCGTCCGGCAGGCCGCCACGGTCCGAATCAGGGCCTCATTCGAGAACGGCAACAGATCTTCCACGCTGCCACCGCCCCGGGCGATCACGATGACATCGACCTCGGGTTGCCCATCCAGACGCTTGAGAGCGGCCACGATCTCAGTGACCGCATTGGTGCCCTGGGTAGCCGTGTTCTCGATGACGAACATCGCACCGGGCAGGCGGCGGCGGACGTTTTCTACGACATCTCGTTCCGCGGCGCTGGCTCGCCCGGTGATCAACCCGATCCGGCGCGGCAGGAACGGCAGTCGCTGCTTGCGTTCGGCCGCGAACAGGCCTTCGGCGGCGAGCAGTTGCCGCAGCCGGGCGATGCGGGCCAACAGCTCGCCCAGACCGACCTGCCGGATCTCGGTCGCTCGCAAGCTCAGGGTGCCACGCTCGGCATAGAAGTCGGGACGAGCGCGGAGCACCACGCGGGCGCCCTCGGCCAGCGGTTCGATCAGCACCGATCGATGACAGGTCACGGCCATCGAAATGTTGGCGTCGGTGTCTCGCAGGGTCAAGAAATAGGTGTTAACGCCCGGACGCCGAGTGAATTGCGCCACCTGGCCTTCGATCCACACCTCGCCGAGGCGTCCGATCCACTCCGCCACCGCCTGGCTGATCCGGCGCAGCGGCAGCGGAGCTTCAGGCGAGGACTCGAGCCGGCTCACTCGTCCAACTGGGTCGGGTCGATCGCCGGCGGCTTCTTCGGAGCTCGTTTGCGGGGGGCTACCGGATCTTTCGCGGTCGGATTTTTCGCGGTCGGATTTTTCGCGGTCGGATTTTTCGCGGTCGGAGCCTTCGCGTTGGTCGCTTTCTTGGGCACGGTCGGTTCTGGGTGGGCGGTCGGTGCCTCGCGGGTGGCCGCCTTTGCCGTCCCCGTCCCGGACGCCACCCGGTCGAACGCGGCGGTTGCCGCCGGTCCGCTGCCCGGCTCGTCGTCATCGAACGTCGCCCAAGCCGGCGGTTCGTCGGGCACACCTTGCCAGCGGCCGATGACCTCATCACCGCGAGCGGTCAGCGCAGCCAGCTGTTGCTGCAGCTTGAGGGAGGCCTGCATTGCGCTGGCGACCGCGTTCATGCCCGCTTGCGGCAGGGTCTCGGGCAGCTTTCGGGCTTCTTCTACCGCAGTGGCCGCTAGGCCGAGGGCCACTCGGATCGGAACAGGCAGGTTCGACATGCTTCCAGCCTGCCCCACCAGAGCTGGCAACGCGAGGGCAACCAGAATAAGTCCGTACGATTGAGGTCATGTCTGAGGTTGTCGACTTACCGACCCCCCGCAAGCGGGTGCTGCTCGCCCGGCCACGCGGATACTGCGCCGGGGTCGATCGAGCGGTCCAGACTGTTGAACAGGCCCTGGAGCTGTACGGGCCGCCGGTGTACGTCCGCAAGCAGATCGTCCACAATCTGCACGTCGTCCGCACGCTGGAAGCACAGGGCGCGATCTTCGTCGAAGAGAACACCGAGGTGCCTGAGGGTTCGATTGTGGTGTTCTCGGCTCACGGCGTCGCTCCCGAGGTCCACGACGAAGCGGCGCAACGCAACCTGAAGACGATCGATGCAACCTGCCCGCTAGTGACCAAGGTCCACAACGAGGCCCGCCGGTTTGCGGCCGAGGATTTCGACATCGTCTTGATCGGTCATGAAGGGCACGAAGAGGTCATTGGGACGACCGGGGAGGCACCTGCGCACATCAAGCTGGTGGACGGTCCGGACGATGTGGCCAGCGTGGAGGTACGCGATCCTGATCGGGTCGTGTGGCTTTCGCAGACGACCCTGTCCGTCGATGAAACGATGAACACCGTACGGGCACTGGAGGACCGGTTTCCGAACCTGCAGTCGCCGCCGAGCGACGACATCTGTTATGCGACCCAGAATCGGCAGGCCGTCGTCAAAGTGATTGCTCCGCTGGTCGAGCTGTTCCTGGTGGTCGGATCGGCGAACTCCTCGAACTCGGTGCGGATGGTCGAGGTCGCCAAGGCCGCCGGGGCCAAGGATGCCTATCTGGTCGACAATTTCCAAGGCATCTCGACCGACTGGCTAGAGGGCGTGAACACGATTGGTCTGTCCTCCGGCGCCTCCGTGCCGGAGGTACTGGTAACCGAGGTTGCCGCGTGGCTGGCTGAGCACGGCTTCACCGATCTCGAAGAGTTCAACCACACCGAAGAGCGCCTGGTGTTCGCATTACCGCAAGAGCTGCGCCGCGACTTACGCCTGAGCGCCAAGCACGCCTGATCGTCGCAGCGGTCCCGCGCCGCTGGGTTGTCAGCCGTCCGCCGGTCAGCGACGGATCATCATCCTGATGCCAGCGATGACGAGCACAATCGCCGTCGCTCCAGCGATAGCCGGGAACCCGTACACGAGCCAGGATGACGCGGCGTCGATGAGTACCTTTCGGTCGTGCAGTCCGCCGTTGAAGTAGAGCTTGGCCGCTGAGGCGACGAAGTACACCAGTGGTGGCGCGATGACGACGCCGAACATCTGGCTGCGCTTGACGGCGAGGATGGCGATCAGCGAGGCGGCGATGAGGGCATAACTGAACGCGCCGCGAATGCTGCTGCCGGTGACCTGATCAATGACCCCACCGATGCCCGCGATGACCACCAGCAGGCTGACGGAGAGCCACCCCGGCAGTCCCGGCTCGCGCGGCGCCGGTCGGCGGGCGGGGTAACCGTCGGAAGTAGCTGCGGGTTGGTAGCCCGGGCCGGGGGAACGGTAAGCCGGCCGCTCAGCGCGGTAATCCGCCGAATCGGGTCGTTCCGGCACGTATGTGGCTCCGTTCCGCGGCGACATGGTTGTTTACCGTACCTGCCGGAGCAGTTCATCCGCTGTAATAGCTCGGGTCGTTCGTAGGATTTGCTCAGGTGGCGCAAGGTCGCCGGCGACCCGTTCATCGACCACCGACAGGTCTGACAGCCGGCGGGCGCTGACCAGCACGCGCCGTTCCAGAGTGCCGATCGTCTGGTTGAACGAGCCCACCGCCGTTGTCAACGAGGCGCCGAGTTTGTCCAGGTGCGAACCCATGGTGGCCAGCCGGTGGTACAGCTCCCGGCCCAGCTGGCTGATCTCGGCGCTGTTACGGGCCAGAGCCTCTTGGCGCCAGGTGTAGGCGATCGTCCGCAACAGGGCCACCAGGGTCGATGGAGTGGCGATCACGACGTTGCGGGCGAATGCGTGTTCCAGCAGCCCCGGGTCCTCGCGCAGAGCACCATCCAGAAAGGCATCGGCCGGTACGAAACACACCACGAATTCCGGGGTCGGAGTGAAGGAGTTCCAGTAGGCCTTGGTCCCGAGGGAGTCGACATGGGTGCGCAGGTGCCGGGCATGGGCTCGCATCCGACTGCTGCGGGTCACTTCGTCGGTGGCCTCCATAGCCTGCAGATACCCCGAAAAAGCCACCTTGGCATCGACGATGATGCGTTTCCCGCCAACCAGGTTCACGATGAGGTCCGGGCGGACCTGATGGTCGTCCTCGTCCTCGGACAGCTGCGCCGTGTGGCTGAGCTGGGTGACGTAGTCGACGTGCTCCACCATCCCCGCTGCTTCAACCGTTCGTTCCAGCTGTAGCTCACCCCAGCGGCCCCGGACCTGAGGGGCTCGCAGGGCCGTGACCAGCTGAGCGGTCTCGGCGCGGACGCCTTCGGTGGTCAGTCGCATCGCGGCCAGATGCTCGTCCAACGCCGACGCGGCGGCCAGCCGATCTCGTTCGGAGGTGTGCAGTTGGGCTTGGACCCGAGCCAGGGCATCAGCCATCGGGGCGACCATTGTCGAAATCGCCTGCTGTCGAGCCGCCAAATCGTGCTCGGCGTTGTCTTGAGTACGAGCGAGTTCGGCCTGGGCCAGCGCCGACAGAGCCGTGCGGTTACGACCGATCAGATAGCCGACAGAGCCGCCCACCAGCACCCCGAGCAGCATAAACAGCAATGCGGTTGCGTTCATGGTTGCCATGATCAGGTGCGGGTCTGACAGTTTTGGTTCCGACACTCGGTCAGGACCAGCCTTCCAAGGGCCGTAAACTGGCCCGCCGTGGCCCTCACAATCGGAATCGTCGGACTGCCCAACGTCGGTAAGTCCACCCTGTTCAACGCTTTGACCCGTAACGACGTGCTCGCCGCGAACTATCCGTTCGCCACCATCGAGCCCAACGTCGGCGTGGTCGGAGTGCCGGATCCCAGGCTTGAGGTGCTGGCCGGGATCTTCAACTCCGTGAAGATCATCCCGGCCACGGTGTCGTTCGTGGACATCGCCGGCATCGTCCGGGGGGCATCTGAGGGGGCGGGTCTCGGTAATAAGTTTCTGGCCAACATTCGCGAAGCGGACGCGATCTGTCAGGTCATTCGCGCCTTCACCGATCCGGACGTGGTGCACGTAGACGGCAAGGTGAGCCCGGCCGATGACATCGAGACCATCAACACCGAGCTGATCCTGGCCGATCTGCAGACGATCGAGAAAGCCTTGCCACGGTTGGAGAAAGAAGCTCGGCTGGCCAAGGACAAGATCGCAGTCGTGGCCGCGGTGACCGAGGCCCAGAAAGTGCTGGAGGAGGGGCGGACGGTATTCGGGGCCGGTCTGGATCCGGTGCCGCTACGTGAGCTGCATCTGATGACGGCCAAGCCGTTCCTCTACGTGTTCAACGTGGATCCGGGCGAACTCGCCAACGCCGACTTCATCGGTTCGCTGCGTGATCTGGTGGCCCCGGCGGAGGCGGTTTTCCTCGATGCCAAAACGGAATCCGAACTCATCGAGTTGGAACCGGCGGAGGCGTTGGAGCTGCTCGAATCGATGGGAGTCACCGAATCCGGTCTGGACCAACTGGCCCACGTCGGGTTCCGGACGCTCGGACTGCAGAGTTACCTGACTGCCGGCCCGAAGGAATCGCGGGCCTGGACGATACCGGTCGGAGCGACCGCCCCTCAGGCGGCTGGAGTCATCCACACCGACTTCGAAAGAGGCTTCATCAAGGCCGAAATCGTGTCCTACTCCGATCTCGTCGCGGCCGGATCGATGGCGGAGGCCAAGGCGCGGGGCAAGGTGCGCATCGAAGGCAAGGACTACGTGATGGCCGACGGTGACCTGGTCGAGTTCCGCTTCAACGTGTAGCAATTCACTACCAACGTGTGACTGTTCGCCCGTTGATGGGCCACGTCACCAGGTCAGGGCTCGTCCGAGGGTCAACTGGTGGATTTCGGAGGTTCCCTCGTCACGTTCAGGCCAGCGCAACCGTAGCCGTCTGGACGTCCCGGTCCTGCGCGCCGAGGGTCGCGTCGAGCGCGAGCAGGTCTAGCGTCGACAGTGTCGAAACCGTCATGCGGTCAGCCTTCCCAACAGGGTGCGCGCGATGATCTCGCGCTGCACCTCGGATGCGCCCTCGTAGATGCGAGTAGCACGTACCACGCGATAGAAGTGGCTCAGCTGATGAGTTGACTCCAGCGCTTCTGCCCCATGTAGCTGGACGGCGAAGTCGATGACCTGCTGAGCCGTCTCGGTGGCGAACAGCTTGGCCATGGCCGAGGACACTCGAGGCGGTGCGAGGGAGGAGTCCGCTTCGGCGGCGGCCTGGTACACGAGAAGCCGGGCGGCTTCCAACTGGGTCCACAGATCTGCGAGCCGGTGCGCCACCGCCTGCATTCCGCCAAGCGGGCGTCCAAACACTTCTCGCCCTCGGCATCGCTCGACGGCGAGGTCAAGCGCTGCCTGAGCCATCCCGACCGCGAAAGCGCCGACGCTCGGACGAAAGAGACGCAAGGTGTCCATCGCGATGGCGAAACCTTGTCCCTCAGCTCCAAGCACGTGACTGTGAGGTACGAAGACGTCCGTCAAGAGCAGTTCACCGATCGGGTGACCATCGATGAGATCGAGGGAGCGGCCGTTGAGCCCGTCGGCCAGAGCGTCCACCGCGAAAGCGGTCATGGATTCCCGGGGGGTACCGTCCGACGTTCGGGCGAACAATGAGTAGAAATGGGCGCCTGGTGCATTGGAGATCCACTTCTTGGCGCCGTTGAGCACATACCCACCATCGACACGTTCAGCTCGCAACGAGAGACGGGAGACATCGGAGCCAGCATCGCTCTCCGACAAGGCGAACGCGACCACGGCACTCCCCGAGCGCACCTGGGGAGAGAGGCGCTCACGCAGCTCCGCTGTTCCAAGGGCGAGAATGGGGTAGCCGCCGAGGCCTTGCAGCGCGTAGGCAGTCTCCGCCGACGGGGAAACGGCTGCCAGAGCCTCCCGAGTCAGGCACAGGGTGGTCACGTCCAACGTGCGGTCGACATCGGCTCGTGGTCGCTTGAACAGTGACTCGAAGAGTCCATGATCGCCGAGGGCGCTCAGCAGCTTTGGGTTGACGCGACCCGCCTCGCCCTCCTGCACGATGGGTAGGAGGTGGTCGCGTGCGAACTGGCTCGTCTCGTCCAGCAGCTGACGCTGTGCCGGGCTCAGATGAAACGCGCTCGTGTCATTCACGTCGTGGCTCCCATTGGCGTTCGACAACGTTGGCCGTGCGGGCGAAACGGCAGGCGGTGCCGCCATCAGCCAAGCGCGACACGCTACCGGTCGATCTGAGGAAGCCGGAGGGCCGGGGGCCGACTCGGGACGATCGGAGGTGGCGCGTAATTCGACGTCAGCATAGGCTACGGCCGCGGGCGCTACCAGCGCATCGGTGAGACAGAGACGGGCTCCTGCCGCGCACCGGGCGACCGCTCCCATCGTCGGAGATGGCTTGCCTGCGTGCCAGAAGACACTGAGCGGTGGTCGTTTCGGACAGTAGTTCGTGCTCGTGACTTGGCGCTTAGTAACACAGCATGGGCTGGAACGTTCGCACACTGCTAGATTTCAGGCGATCTCCGCCTTCCTTCATCCCGCTCACGAGTCGAGGAGTCGATCTATGTCCCAGCAAGGCCGTGTCGCGATCGTGACCGGGGCCGCTCGCGGTATCGGCGCGGCAGTCGCTGTGCGACTAGCAGGAGAAGGCCATCCCGTAGCTGTTCTCGACCTGAAGGAGGAGGACTGTGCGGCTACCGTCGATGCGGTAGTCGCTGCTGGCGGAAGGGCGCTCGCCGTCGGCGCGGACGTGGCTGACGAAGCAGCCGCCGAGGCAGCGGTGGAGTTGGTGGCGCAACGGCTCGGACCTCCGACCGTGCTGGTCAACAATGCCGGGATCATCCGCGACAACCTGCTGTTCAAGATGTCTGCGGAGGATTTCGATTCTGTGCTTGGGGTTCACCTGAGGGGTGCGTTCTTGATGAGTCGCGCCGCGCAACGGCACATGGTCCAAGAGAAGTACGGGCGCATCGTGAACATGTCCAGCACTTCGGCCCTCGGTGCCAGGGGACAGGCCAATTACTCAAGCGCCAAAGCCGGTCTCATCGCCTTCACCAAGACTCTGGCCATCGAACTGGGGCCATTCGGTGTCACCGTGAACAGCGTGGCGCCGGGCTTCATCAGGACCGAGATGACAGCCGCCACCGCCGCGCGCAGGGGTATCTCCTTCGACCAGCTGATGTCCGACTGGGCGGAGGGCATCCCGGCACGCCGGGTCGGTGAACCCGAGGACGTTGCGAACGCCGTCTCCTTCTTCGTGAAGGAGGAGTCCGGATTCGTCTCGGGCCAAAACCTCTTCGTCCTCGGTGGCCCGCTGGGGTGATATAGCGGACCATGGACATTCGGAAGCAAGAACCGAGTGAGCCTGGCCCCTGGTTTCTGCGGCAAGGTCACAAGACCTTATTGTGCTGGATGAGACCTGCGCCTTCGGAGAGGAAGCATGCATGAAGCCTCAGAGCCATTTTGGTCGCAGTCGCGAGGTGGTGATCGTCGAAGCGGTTCGAACTCCCATCGGCCGGGGAAGGCTCGATAACGGATACTTCCGGGACCTTCATCCCAACGAGCTGCTCGGTCGTGCTTTGCAGGGTGTCCTTCAGAGGTCGGGCCTGGCCCCCGAGCAAGTCGAGAACTCACTGACGGGCTGCGTACAGCAGATCGGCGAGCAGCAATCCAACATCGGGCGCAACGCCTGGCTTCAGGCCGGGCTTCCAGTTTCGACTCCGTGCGCGACCATCGACAGTCAGTGCGGTTCGGCGCAACTCGCGGTGAATTGGGGCGCGGCCCTCATCTGCAGTGGAGTACACGACGTCGTGATCGGCTCAGGGATCGAGCACATGGGCCGCTCGCCCTTCTCCGTAGGGTTCGAGACCATGGAGAAGTACGGCACTCCGTGGCCGGAGGAGCTGCTGCAGCGCCACCCCATCACCTCTCAGGGCATCGCGGCCGACAAGATCGCCCGCGCCTGGGGGATCTCGAGGAACGACCTCGACGAGTGGGCCGTCCGATCCCACCAACTCGCCGCCCAGGCAACTGACTCCGGGCGGTTCGAACGCGAAATCCTCCCAATGGCCGTGGCCGACGGGCAGATCGCGACCACCGACCAAGGCATCCGTTGGGGTCAGAGCCTGGAGACAGTTGGGGCCTTGAAACCGGCCTTCTCTCCCGATGGCTTGACGACAGCTGCCACGTCATCCCAGATCTCGGATGGCGCTGCTGCGGTGTTGCTGTGCAGTCGCGACAAGGCCGAGGATCTGGGCTTGACGCCTCGCGCGCGGATCTATGACCAGTTGTCGGTGGGAAGCGACCCCGTGATGATGTTGACGGGCCCCATCCCCGCCACCCGCGAGATTCTCGCGCGCAACAAGATGACCATCAACGACGTAGATCGCGTGGAGGTGAACGAGGCCTTCGCGTCTGTCACCGAGGCGTGGCGTCGCGAGATCCAGCCTGACATGGAAAGAGTGAACGTGAACGGCGGCGCGATGGCCCTCGGCCACCCAGTCGGATCAACGGGCGCCCGACTCATCACCAGCTTGCTGCACGAGTTGGAACGTTCCGACAAAGAGGTCGGCCTGGTGACCATGTGCTGCGGCGGTGGGCTCGGGACCGCGACCTTGATCGAGAGGTGCAACTGAGGTGGATCCCTTCGCGCCCTTCAGGCTCACTGACCGCGTCGCCGTGGTGACAGGCGCCTCCTCGGGTCTTGGAATCGGTTTTGCTGAGGCCCTGGCGGCCGCCGGAGCGGACGTCGTCGCGGCCGGCCGCCGGGTCGACGCACTCGAAAAGACCGCGGCCCTCGTCGAGAGCCATGGCCGAAAGGCTCTTCCACTGCAGGTCGACGTCACCGACCCGCAGCAGTGCGAGCAGCTCGTCGCGCGCACGATGGAAGTGTTCGGCCGAATCGACGTCCTGGTCAACGGTGCAGGCCTGGTCACAGCGATACCGGCGACGAGAGAGACCCCCGAAGAGTTTGACACCGTCATTCGCACCAACCTCCACGGCGCGTACTGGATGGCTCAGTCCTGCGGCCGCGTGATGCAAGCCGGAAGCTCGATCATCAACGTCACCAGCGTGGTCGGATTCACCCACATCGGAGTTCCCCAAGCCGCCTATGCCTCGAGCAAGTCCGCGCTGGTCGGACTAACCCGCGATCTGGCTGCACAGTGGAGCGGGCGCAAAGGGATCCGCGTCAATGCGCTCGCCCCGGGGTTCATCAACGTGGGAATGACTGCAGACGCACCGCCCGAGATGGCGGCCGCGCAGGCTCATCGCATCGTCTTGGGCCGGCAGGGAACCGCCAACGACTTGGTCGGCCCGCTCATCTTCCTCGCCAGCGACGCGAGTGCCTACGTCACAGGGACGGTCCTCGTCGTGGACGGCGGCGTGCTCACCTGAGGACCTCTACATGCGTGACGGCACGCACGCCATGTGATCGCAGCCCAAGTGAGAGGCACGTAGTTGACCACTTTGCAGCGGGAGCAGGAAGAACTCGCGAAGTACGCCCGGTCGTTCCTCGCGAGTCGAGCAATGCATTACAGCGCACCCTCGCCCGATGCTGACAACAGTGATCTCTACCAAGATTTCGGCCGCATGGGATGGCATGGCATTGGCGTCCCTGAGTCGGCGGGTGGCAACGGCGGATCGTGGGTCGAACTCGGTCTGCTGCTCGAGGAGATGGGACGAGCCCTCGTCAGTTCGCCATTCTTCGCATCTACCGTAATCGCGGCCCAGGCCATCGCGGCCGTCGGAACGCCAGAGGAGGCCCGGGACCTCATCGAGCGGATCACCGCGGGTGAGCTCACCGCCACGATGGCCTTGCCCGGACGCGGTGGATCTTGGAGGCAGCCGCAGTCGAGCGTTCAAGCCGAGCGTGTCGGCGCGGGCTGGACCGTGCGAGGCACGTTACACAACGTCATCGACGGTGCGACGGCAGACCTCCTCCTCCTGGTGGCTACGACCGCGGACGGCATGCGGCTCATGTCCGTCGACACCTCGAACCACACGGTGGAGGTGACGCGCGCGGAATCGCTCGACCCCAGTCGTCCTCTTGCGTCGGTGCGGCTTAACGCCGCCCCTGCAAAGGCGCTGGGAGGAGCTGCTCTGACCGAACAGCGACTGCTGGGTGTTCTCGACCGGGTGTTGGACCTGGTCAGCATCGCGCTCGCCGCCGAACAGCTGGGTAGCGCCCAGCATTGCCTCGACCAAGCGGTCGCGTATGCCCGCATCCGGGAGCAGCACGGCCAAGCAATCGGTTCCCAACAAGCGGTGAAGCACCGGTGCGTCGATGCCTTCCTCGCTATCGAGTCCGCGCGTTCCGCCGTTCACCACGCGCTCGAGTTGGCAGCACAACTGGCCGACGGGGATGTCGAGGGGCACCCGAACGTGCGCGCGTGTGCAGCGAGCGTGGCGCGGCTCCTTGCGTCGAGGGCCGCCACGCGGGCCGCGTTGGATTCGATCCAGATCCACGGCGGGATCGGCGTGACGTGGGAACACTCCGCGCACCGCTACCTCAAGAGAGCAAAGAGCTGCGAGTTTCTCGCCGGAGGCGTCAACTGGCACCGCGAACGCCTCGGACGGCTCGTCGTGCTCCAGGAGGACCCCAGCTTCACCGAGCCGCTCCTACCACCCGAGCGCCACGAAGAGGTTCAAGCATTCGGTCAGCAGGTACGACGATTCCTCGCCGAGCAACTCCCTGCCGACTGGGTCAGCGTCGGAGCACTCGCCGCCGACCAGCGCACCGAGTGGCTCCGGGTGTGGCGGAAGAAGCTCAGCGACCACGGGATGATCTGTGTGTCCTGGCCGGTCGAGTACGGCGGCCAAGGACGAAGCACCGCCGAGAACATCGCTTTGCTCGAAGAGTTCACGCAAGCGGGAGTTCCCAGCTCATTGCCCGTCGACACTCTGTCCCTCAACCTGCTCGGACCGACGCTGCTAGCCCTCGGGACCGAGTCGCAGAAGGCAGAGCTACTACCTCGCATCGTGACGGGCGAGGACCGATGGTGCCAAGGCTATTCCGAACCGGCCGCAGGGTCTGACCTTGCAGCGGTGCAGACGTCGGCGACGCTCAAGGACGGCAAGTGGGTGGTCAACGGCCAGAAGCTATGGACCAGCTACGCGCACGAGGCCAACTGGATGTTCGCCCTCGTCCGGACGGACAAGACAGCCTCCAAGCACGCAGGACTGTCCTTCCTTCTCATCCCCCTCGACCAGCCGGGCGTCGATATCAGACCCATCCTCGACCTCTCCGGACGTCATCACATCAACGAGGTCTTCCTCACCGACGCCGAAACCGACGAGGCAAACATCGTCGGCGAAGTGAACGGCGGCTGGGCGGTCGCGACCACCCTCCTCGATTTCGAGCGCAGCGACGCGGCTATCCGTGACGCCCTGAACCTCCGTGACGAGCTGCAACGCCTCCTCGCGATGGCACGCGAGTCGGGTCGCGCCGAAGATCCGATCATCCGCTCGGCCCTGGTTGACGCCTACCTCGACCTCAGGGCGATCGTGCTGGGCGCCGTGCGCAGCGCCTCAGCGGCGATGGCAGGACAACCCCCCGGACCGGAGTCCTCCATGCACAAGCTCCTCTGGTCCGAATATCACCAGCGGGTCACCACCCTCGCGTTGGAGGTCTTGGCCGACGAGGCGTTGACTCTCCGCGGGAACCCCTCTGCGACAAAGGTCAACACAGACATTGCCCGTACTCCGGCATCGAGTCGGTCCTGGATCGAGACCTTCCTCGCTGCTCGAGCCGGGACAATCTACGCCGGCACCTCAGAGATCCAGCGCAACATCCTGGCCGAGCGCGTGCTGCTCCTACCCCGTGCGCCGCGGCCTGCGCCCAAGGAGGTCCGCCAGAGCCCAGGGCCAGCGAGTTAGCCTTCGGCGGATCACGGCCCTCCCGCGGCATAGATAACCTGCCCAGAGACATAGCCAGCATCGTCACCGACCAGGTACGCGATGAGCCCAGCGATGTCCTCCGGCTGCCCTGAGCGTCCCACCGCGATGTTCTTGACCAGCGCAGCACGGTGCTCATCGAAGGAGACACCAAGCCGTTGGGCTACCGAGCGTGTCATGTCGGTCTCCACAAAGCCCGGCGCGACGGCGTTCACGGTGATGTTGAACCTGCCGAGCTCAAGGGCCAAGCTCTTTGTGAAGCCTTGGAGGCCAGCCTTCGCCGCGGCGTAGTTGCTCGCTCCGCGCACGCCCTGTGCGGAGGTGCTGGACATGTTCACGATGCGCCCGAACCCTGCGGTGACCATGTGACCCTGCACCGCGCGCGCCATGAGGAACGCCCCACGCAGATGTACCTCCATGACTGTGTCCCAGTCTTGCAGCGACATCTTGAACAAGAGATTGTCGCGCACGACTCCCGCGTTGTTGACCAGGATGGTCGGCGGGCCCAAGGTGTCTGCTACCTCAGTGACGGCGACATCGACGCTGTCGGCGTCCGCGACGTCCACCTTCACTGCTCGGGCTACACCGCCACTGCCGGTGATGGTGGCAGTTACGGTCTCGGCGTCGCCGGTCGAGATGTCAAGTACCGCGATCGCGTGGCCTTCCATGGCCAGTCGACGCGCGATCGCGGCTCCGATGCCTCGTCCCGCACCCGTGACCACGGCGACCCGCGGTGTCGCTTGCTCAGCCTTCACGTGGACCTCGTTCCTGCCGGTTATCCCCAGTGGACTACGTCGTCTAGCGTCCGCGATAGATGGGTCGCCGATGCTCCTGGAAGGAGGCATAGAACTCCGCGAAGTCATCCGTTGACATCAACAAGGTCTGCGTGTACGCCTCCATCTCGATAGCGGAGGAGTAATCGGTCGTCGCTGCTCGGTTGATCATGTCCTTCGTCATCGCCAGTCCCCAGGGTGTTAGCCGGTGGAGGCGGACCACAAGATCGTCGACGCTGGCGCCAAGTTCGTCCGGCCCAACCACCGAGCTGGCCAGTCCGATGTCGAGGGCGGAGGCGGCGTCCAACTTTTCCCCCAGCATGAGCAAGGATGTCGCGCGTCCAGAGCCAACCAGCCGCGGCAGAAGCCACGTGACACCCATGTCACCGCCCGAAAGCCCCACCTTCGTAAAGACGAACTGGAACGTAGCGCGGTCGGTGAGCAACCGGAAGTCGGCCGCGCACGCCAGCACCGCGCCGGCGCCAACGGCCTGGCCGTCAACCGCCGCGATGACGACCTGCGGCATGTCGCGCAGGTTCCTCACGCACGCACCGGTCATGGTCGCGAAGTCGTAGATCTCGCGACTCCCGCGATCAAGCAGCTTGCCGATGATCTCGTGTACGTCCCCACCGGAGCAGAACGTTCCCCCCTCCCCGCGAAGCACTAGCGTCCTGATCCGATCGGGCTCGCGCTTCAACTGCGCCGTCAGATCGCGTAGGTCCGCGTACGCACCGAAGGTCAGCGCGTTCAACTGAGCAGGTCGGTTGAACGTGACGTAGGCCGTTTTGTCGCGTTCTTCGTAGTCGAAGTTCTGCCAGTTGGTCACTTCTGAACTCCTGTCGAGTCGATAATTTTGGCACCTGCTAGTAACTGGAGACGCGATCTGGCGGGAGATGAGCTCATGTGAATCCGAGCTCGGTGCTATCCGTATGAGCTTGCGGGATTCGACAACGGACCTCACGCACGACCCCGGTCGCGATCCAGCTGGTCAAAGCTCTCCGGTCCGTCCCTGCGGACCAGGGCCGCCAGCACGCCGTTCTACACGGTCGACCGTCAGACCGAGGATCTCGAAGTCGATGGTGTCGTTCGAGATGCCGCGGTCGCGCAGCACCTGCTTCTGCACCCGCCCGACCGCGTTGACCGGAAATGCATCCAAGACCTCGACATAGCGGGGCATGTTGAAGTACGGCATCACGGCTTTGAGGGCGGCAAACATCTCTTTGGGATCGAACGTCGCGCCCTCCTTCAGGACGATGCACGCCTTGATCTCGTCGTCTCCCACGTCACTGGGGACGGCGTGCACCGCGACCTGCTCGATCGCGGGCAATCGACGCATCGTTTCCTCCACCTGGACGGAGGACACGTTCTCACCTCTGCGGCGGATCACGTCCTTCTTGCGGTCGGTGATCCACAACGTGCCATCGATGTCGAGGCGCCCGACATCTCCCGTGTGGTGCCAGAGGTTACGCCACGTGCCCAGCGTCGCGTCGGGGTCCTTCCAGTAGCCCTGGAACATCACGTCGGGTTTCCGCGGGCGCACGACGATCTCGCCATCCTCGCCCGGCGCCACCAGTGAGCCCGATTCGTCGACCACGGCGACCTCCGCATGGCTCACAGCCACACCAGCAGACCCGCGGCGCCGCGGTTGGTCGACGTGAGCCGCCGCGATCACGTTGAACTCGGACTGCCCGTAGTTCTCACCCAACACCGGGATCCCGAAACGCTCCTCGAACTCGATCTGGCTCGCCGGGGACAACGGGGGAAGCAGAGCGATCCGAAGTCGGCCGGGGTCAGGGGGCCGTGGGCCCCGGGGCTGCGCGAGCAACAGCATGCCGATGGTGCCAACGGCGTAGATCACCGTCGCCCCCACCTGGCGCGCCGTGTCGAGAAACGTTGAGGCTTGGAAACGCCGCATCGTGTGCAGAGTTGCTCCCGCGCAAAGGGTGCTGGCGAACATCCCGCCGAGGAAGCCCATGTGGAACATGGGCGCCGGCGTGATGAGCTTGTCCCCCATCCGTACAAAACCAACTTCGTTGAGCGCCATTGAAGTCACGGTGAAATTCCCGTGCGGGATGATGCATCCCTTTGGCCGACCCGTCGTCCCGGACGTGTAGATGATCGCTGCATGGTCCGCTCTGGACATTGCGGGCATCGGCGGTGGCGGGTCGGAGGCAATGACCTGCGCCCACGGGATCGGCCCTTCGTCGGGACTGGAGCCTTCCGCAATCAGAACGGTGTGCCGAAGATCGGGAAGCTTCTCCAACGCGCTCACCGAAGTCAGGCCTGGTTGGTCCACCACAGCCGCAACCGCTCCCGAGTGCTCCAGCTGGTACCGGAGGAAGTCGCCCTTGAGGAAGATGTTGATCGGCACGGCGACCAACCCGAGTCGAGAACAGGCCAAATGCGCGACGAGAACCTCGACAGAACTCTCCGCCACGATGGCCACCCTGTCGCCGCGCACCAGACCAAGGGCGTGAAAACCACCCGCGAGCCCCAGCGCCAAGTCCCTGAGCTCGCCAACCGAGGCGCTCGTGTCATCACAGGTCACGTAGTGCTCGTCCGCACTAACCCGCGACCGCAGCTCGAGAGCCTCCCAAAGGGTTGTCGGGACAGGGGTCCTCACGCTCACACCGGTCCTCCAGTCACTTTTGCTCCTTCGCGGAGTAGCGGTCGTCCATCTCGGCAACGATCTGCTCTGTCGTCCGCCCGTTCTGTTAGCGTTCCGCGAGCTCAGGGGGGAGGTACGTGACGTCCATGGTCCCGAAACCCGGATTCTTGGGGACGGGGGTTGATCCAACCATCGAACAACTTGTAGTCCAAGGTCATCCCATGTCCTCTACTCAGATGTCTGCGGTAGCGGCCGTCCGATTCGGCTCGACGGTGTTGCCGACGCGCCGCACCTGTTAGTGAAGCGAACCGTTCAGACCCTCGCCTCGGCCAGCGGCGTCTCGGTTGTCGTGTCACGGCCCGAACGCAGGAGCACACCCGGCCTAGTGGTCAGGAACTGGTCGCCACGGACCACGGGAACACCATTGACCAGGACGTGATCGATACCGACCGCGCCTCCGTAGACACGGGCGCCCCCGCCGGGCATGTCGCGGCGCATAGTGACCGGCCCAGCCCCCACGGTGTGCTCGTCGAACACCACGAGGTCGGCGTGCCAGCCCTGCTGGATCCGCCCCCGCTCCCGGAATCCGTACAACCGGGCCGGGCGATCGGTGAGTAGGTGGACGGCGCGCTCCAAGCTGAGCAACTGACGCTTTCGCACCCCCTCGCCGAGTAGCACGGTGGTGTAGTTGAAGGTGTCGATCATGTCCAGATGCGCACCGGCGTCGGATGCCCCGATCAACGCGCGCTCGTCGTTCCAAACCCTGCCGCGTATCCGCCAGGACTCGTCGTCGTCGCCGCGGGCCGGCGGGATCATCGTGGTCTTCAACTCGTCGGCTACGACCACGTCGCACAGCGCGTCCCACGGCGTCTGGCCGCGGAGCTCGGCAATCTCGCCGACGGTCTTGCCGTTGTACTCGGCGTTCTCGGGCGACAGCGTTTCCAGGACATAGTCACTCCATCTCGCGAAGTACCGCAACGAGATCGTGTCGGCCTTGGCGGCGTTCGCGCCAAGCTGCGCACGCTGCTCCGGGTCGGAGAGGGCGGCAATCCGCTCCTGCGGGCTGGATCCGATGAAACCCGCCCAGCCCGGCATCATGTCGAGGACGAACCCGGACTGGAACGACAGCCGGAGACGGGACGCGCCTGGCGCGGTCAGTGCGATGACCTTGCCGCCTCGCTGGTCGGCCACGTCGCTGGCGGCGAGCAGGTCGTCCACCAGATGCGCGTTTGCCTTGTTGACGGTGAGCACGTTCCAGTTCAGCGGCCGCCGGGCGGTCGCGGACATGTCGGCCATCAGCTCGACGAGGTCGGTCGAAAACGGCGGCGTGCCCGGAATGAACTCGAGCACTGTTCCGTCGAACTCGCCGACGACGTCACAGAGGGCGAGCAGCTCTTCGCGCTCAGCCCAGCGCGACGGCACCGGCACACCCTGATGGTCGCTGTGGCTGGGTGACCAGGTGGAGGAGAAGCCAAGCCCACCGGCCGCCAGGCCGGCGCGCAGCAGTTGCCGCATCTGCTCGATCTCGGCGGGAGTCGCGGCGCGACGGGTCGCGTCGTCGTGCATCACGACGCGACGCAGAGCGGAGTGGCCGACGAGGAAGCCACAGTTCAGCATGAGAGTGCCGTCGATCCGGTCGAACATCTCCCCGGTCGTGCCCCAGTCGAAGGTCACGGACGCCTCGATCACCTCGAGGGGCATGCCCTCGACCCGCGCTAGCATGCGGGCCAGGTACCCGGTGTCATCCGGTGTCACCGGCGCCAGAGTGAAGCCGCAGTTCCCGCTGGACACCGTTGTGACGCCGTGCAGCGGAGAGGGACTGAGTGTGGTGTCCCAGAAAGCCTGTGCGTCGTAGTGGGTGTGGATGTCGACGAAACCGGGAGCGACGATCCGGCCCGTCGCGTCGATCTCGGCCTTCGCGCCGCCGAAGGTCGAGGCGTCCCCGATCGCGGCGATGCGTCCGCCCTGGATCGCGACGTCGGCATCGACTCGCGGGCTCCCTGTTCCGTCGATGAGGGTGCCGCCCCTAACCACCAAGTCGTACATTCGTCCTCCCGAGAATAAGCATCCTCAAGTCTTAGACGTGTCGTGGCCTTGGCCAGAACAACACGAACCACCCGAGGCCCGACGTCCAAGTACTTGGCACGCAACCGACTCTGCCAAAGTGTCGGCGGCTCGACAACATGATCCTCGGTGCAGATTATTGGCGGAATCGATATGGTTGCTTGCCCTCTCGTTCCCTACGACTGCACGACATCGCCTCGCTCTGCGCGTAACAGCGCGGAGCTCGCCTAGCGGTCCGGCTGTCGGTCTTGGACCTTGTCCTCAGCAGATGCCCGATTCCCTGTCTTGATCATCTAATCCGCGCAATCTCCGCTCGTGGCTTCTACTTGCCGAGCCAGGCGTTCTCCCAGTACACGCCGACACCTGAACTGAAGGTCGTCAGGGTGAGGCCGTGGACGTTGTGCTGCTCCCACAGGTGCGGCGCGTAGTACCGGTACAAGCGCAGCAAGGGGTCCTTGGAGATCTCCCCGGCCGCCCGCCCATAGGCATCCGCCACGACCTTCGGATCCTTGGAGGAGCGCGTCAGGTCCAGGTCCTGGTCCACCTTCGGGTTCGAATACCCGTAGACGTTGGACGTCCCACCGGTGTGATATGTGTTGAAAAGTCCGTCGGGTCCCGGCAGGTTGGACGAGCCCTGGATCAGCTGGAACTTCCCGGCCGTCAAGCGTGTGACGAGGGTCGGGGTGTCCACCGGGTCCAACTTGATCGTCAGGCCCTTGATCTTGTCGAGTTGAGCCTGGAGAATTTGGGCCACCTGCGCCAGCGCTGGCGATGTGAAATGGGTCAGAGTCAGGGTCTCGCTCGACTTGCCCGCACGCTTCAGATACGCGTCGAAGTGCTGCTGCGCCGCGGTGAGATCGAACTTCGGGTAGAGCCCGGCCTGGTCGTTACGGAGAGGGTGACCGGGCTTCAGCAGCGCATCCACGGTGGGGTCGCCCGGGTACACGGCGTTAATGACCTGCTCGTCGTTGATGGCTTGCAGCAACGCCATCCGCAGGTCCGAATCCTGTAGGAGCGGGTCCTTGAAGTTCATCCCGAGCCCGGTACCGGCGATCATGGGCACCGGACCGATCACCTCGTAGCCGGCGTCCTTGACCTTCTTGCTCTCCTGGGTGCGAGCGGACACAGCGACGGTGAGATCGCCAGCCAGGAACGCGTTCATGCGCTGGGTGTCGTCGCTGATGTCCTTGATCACCAAGCCGTCAAGGTAGGGGTGGCCTTTTTGCCAGTAGTTGGGATTGGCCGCGAAGTCTGCCTCAGTGCCGCGGGTCCACTTGGTGAGGGTGAACGCCCCTGCGCCCACCGGCTTAGACCCCACCTCGGCGCCGGCGGACTTGATGGCGCTCGGCGATCCGATAAAGCCCAGTGGGAGAGCGATCGTCGCGGGCAGCTGGTAGTTCACCTGCTGCAGCGTGATCTTCACTGTCAGATCGTCGACCTTCGTCCACGTCATGCCAGTGACCGCCCTGAGTGCGGGCGACAGGTTCTTCGGGTCCCGGATGCGGTCCCAGTTGAAGGTGACTGCGTCGGCGTTGAGCGGCGTGCCGTCGCTGAAGTTGACTCCTGACCGAAGCTTCAAGGTCCACGTCTTGCCGTCGTCGGAGTCGAGCGACTGCGCCAACTGGGGCAGGTATTTCTGCGCCGTGTAGTCGTAGCGCAGCAGCGAGTCGAAGATCGGCTGGCAGTGAGCGAATGAGGAAGGACCGCCACAGGTCGCGGGATCAAGGGAGGCCGGCTCGTAGTGCGTTCCGAGCGTTAGGGTGCCTCCCCGGCGTGGTTGCTCCGAGGTTGAGGCCGTGGGTGAACCCGAATTCTTCGAGGAGCTTGATTTCGAGCAGCCCGCCACCGCAAGGCTGACAATGACGAGCCCCACACCGAACGCACGAAGACGCATGAAGTCCTTCTCCCTAGATTTGGCAGACAGCCACTGGAGTGAACACCGCACGCGCACGGGCCGTCAATCCCTAAATCGATAACTTGGCCTCGGGCTGGAAAAACTGAGGCCGCGACACCCACGAATGCCAACAATTTTATATCCCGAACAGGACGAACCACGGCATCCATACGAAATGACTATCGACGTAATAACGTGACGAGGTTCGAGGACCGCAAGTCCTACCTGGATAAACATGAGATCGATCAAGTGGTGGTCGGACCAACCTGGAGTATTGGATCCCAGCCGAGGAACTCGGTGAGTTCAACGCGAACGTCGTCGGTCTGATGGAGGTCGTCGCGGAGCACCGCGAGCGCGTGATGGGGGCATGGTCGGACGCGTTGGCGCAGGCTGCACGCCAACCGCAGTAGGCCAGCCTCGACCGCGGAGTCGAGCGACATGAGTAGCCCTGTGTCAAGCAGCTTGGTTGAGGACGCGCTGCAGTGCGTGGTGCTTGTTGGGGTCGTAGGGGGTGTTGTCTTGCCGGCAGCGCCAGATGATGTGGGGCCCGGCGAGGTCGATGACGACGCGCTCGCGGACAACCTCGAACAAATCATCCGCTCGCGCGCCCCGTGGAGGACATGACCGACAGGTTCCACGAACCGCCACCCGGTGCGACGCCGCTGGAGGAGGACGACCTCACCGGGCTGCGCCTGGACTGGATCACGACCCGCAGCGAGCTCGACGAGGCTGAGTCCGCGACAACCTCCGTGGGCCGGCAAGCCACGGCAGAGGGTCACAACATCGGCGTCGACTTGGTGCGGATACCCGTCGAAATGCAGATGGTCTGCGACAAGGTGATCGCCCAGATCGGTGATGGCGCCAGCCTCATCTCTGCTGGCCAGCCCAGGGCGCGCTACCTCACCGCGCTACCTAAGGCTGACCGACACGACTACGCCGACCTTATCGCCTTTGCCCAGTCGTACTAGCCCAGTCCGCTCCAGGGAGACTGCTGATGCGTTCTACCACTCAGCGCCGACAGAGTGGCCCATGACGATCGGCGAGCATGGCGATTAGCGCGCCGACAATCAACGAAGGTGGAATCGCTAGAACCACCGTCCACCCGGACGTGACGTTGGCAAGGATGATTGCCGCGGCGCCGCCGATCCCGAGGAGCACAGCCCGCCGATTGCTAAGAAAGCGCCAATCGCCCTCTGGCTGGCCGGTGCGGCGGCGTCGCAGATAGGCATCGAAGTACGACGCGAACACCAACGGAACCACTAGCGCCCAGACTACGAACACCGTCCACCATCCTTAATAGACACAGGAATTTCGATCTAGCGGCAATAACCGCCGTCGTATTGCTCGACGACAAGCGTGGACTTGACTTTCACGCAACGATTACTCGTGATCGCCCAGCCGGCAACGGCGCTGATCCAGGCTGCGATACCTCGCAATAATGGGGCCCAAGGTCCCGCAAATGTGGCAATGAATGCGGCCACCCCCACACCTACCGCGAATCGCTTTGTTTCCAGCTTATTGAAGTAAATGGTGCCGGTGACCCATCCCCATGTGTATTTTGGGTCGGCCACGACAGGAAAGACTGCGCCCCTCGTATCGATGTGCTGAGTTATCGTCTGGCCAGTCGACTCATACCTCGTCGGAAGCGATCTCCCTCTTGCGTCCTTAGCCCAGGGCGCCGAGACGTGGGCAATCGTGATCGAGTCTCCTCGTGAGCCCTGCTGCACCATGTTGTACCCGCCTTCGTTGTCGCCCACGAGGCGGGCGCCTTCGGGTAGGAGCAGCGGCACCACGTAGGACGTTGGTGCTTTGGCATTTATGAGAGTGAATAGTTGCCGTACGCCATCTTGCATCGGCTGTACCGTCGTTGCGCTTTCAGACGATCGATCGACGAATACGGTCGTGTCCGAACTGCTTGTTTGAGCACTGCCGGAGTCATCGGCATTCGGGATGCCAATGCCGATTCGAACTCCGCTGTTCGTTGTCAGAGTGACCGCGGCTGCCGGGTCTCGAGGGATATCGACCGTGCCGCCCTCCGTTCTGACGACAGCTGCGCTATCGGCATCATGGTCACTCTGCGAAACGGGGACGACGCCCGCCGTTCCGGCGACGGAATCAACTTGCTGAGCGACTTGCGCACCCAACTTTTTATCGGTTGGTTCTGCCGAAGCCGGGTTAGCGAAGGCTGCGACAATAGAGCCGGTCGCGACTGCAGCCGTGATCCACCGCAAGGTCTTTGGGCGCACGTGACGTACTTCCAATCTCAGTCTGAAGAGTTAGCAGACGTCAGACAGTACCGTATCGTCGTTCTGGCTTGTGAGGTGGCGGCAGTGAGGTGGGCGCCCAGCAGGCTGGTAAGTCGTGACCGCTGTGTAGCTCTCGATTGGTGAAGGCTGGCTGCACTTTCACCCAGTCAGAGATTGCCAACGGAGCGACCCGATCGGGGTTGTAATCGGTGAATGCGCAGGGTGGACAGCCGGACGACCGGTGGAAGGACCTGACGACCTTCAAGGTCTAGTTCGCGACTCCCGCGCAGCTGCAGAAGGCCAAGGACGAGGTACCGCCTTAGTCCAGAACCTGTCGAAGCAGCACGGGCTAGGGGCAAGTAAGGAGGTTGCTCCTAGCCCTTCACACTGCTTTGTCTTAAGCGAATTTGTCTTAAGCGAATTTGTCTTAAGCGAATTTGTCTTAAGCGAAGCGCCCCTGAGCGAAGCTGCCCGCTTCAGGCGGGGCCGGGGACGTCCTGCCAGGAGCCCTCAGCGTGGATGGGATCTTCGGCTTCACGTGGCATCAAGATCCACAGGATCGGATACACGAGCAGCTGACAGCCCGGGATCAGCATCAGCACGAGGACGAAGAGCAGCCGAGCCGGCCACGGGTCGATGTCCAGGCGCTTGCCCAGACCGGCGACTACGCCGCCCAGGATCCGGCCATCTCGGGCCCGGACGAGGCCTTGCCGCCGAAAGGCGTCCCGAATTGATTCCATGATTTCCTACTCCGTTCGATACCGATGAATGTGATATCACCGAGTATTGCCAGACGGAGTGGTCGGTTCATCCGGAGCGACCCTGGGATGTGCCCTGATCTCGCCGGAGAGGGACTCAGGGTGGGCTCGGCCGATGCCGCTGCCGGAGTCAGACGGGAACGGTCACCGCGACTGGCACAGCGGGGGCGATCCCGCGCCAGCGCACCAGGACGTTCTCGCGTCGCATCAATCGTTTGAACAGCAGGTAGCTGATCACGATGGTCGTGCCGGTGAGTACCGGGGACATGAGGGTCTTGATGAGCAGGAAAGCGCCGATCGAGGACCGGCTGAGCAGCCACAAAGTGCCCACAGCGTTGAGGACGTACATCAGTGACCACAGCGCCGAGGTATAGCGAAAATACCGGGTCGCGTGTAGTCGCTCGGTCAGGGCAGGCGGCAGCGGTAGGAAGTCGTGGGCTAGTCGCTCGAGCAGCGGACGCCCGGCCAACGCGGTGACGGTCAGCGCGGTGGCGGTCGCGATCGTGCCGGCAATTGGTTGCAGGAAGTAGAGGTAAGCACTGCCGGTCCAGAACGCGACGATCGCCCGCACGCTCATCAGGGCGGCCCCCAGGACGGTCGCCCCCACTACCGGCTTGCGTCGAACGAGGCGGGCCAGCAGGCAGATGTAGTACCAGGCCACCGTCGCCCCGATGGCGACGGACAGGCCGACGAAGGAGAGCACCGAATAGAACAACGACATAGGAATGACCGATGCGAGCAGCAACGTCCGGCCAGCCCGTCGGGCGATGGCCGACGGGTTGGCCATGTCGATGACGTGGCAGTGGGATGAGACGCTCACATACTCAGCATCGGCAGGCAGGAGGCGTTAGTAAAGGGGAACCACCTGTGGATGTGATCACCGGCGTGAACAGTTGGCGATCAGTCGGCCACCGCTTGGTGACAGACGGCTTCGATGTTGTTTCCGTCCGGGTCACGGACGAACGCGGCGTAGTAGTCGGGGTGATACTCCGGCCAGACCCTGGGGGTGTAGAGAATCTCAGCACCCTGAGCGACCGCGGCTTCGAAGAACGAGTGCACCGCTTCGCGGCTTTCGGCCGTGAATGCGACGTGGCTCTCGCGGAAGCCCTCGCCCGTCCGATGCTCGCCGATCCAGAAGTCCGGCCGGGTCCCGCCGTAGCCCATCGCGCCGCCGAAATCGACGAGCAGGGTGACACCGACGTGGGGTAGGACGGCGCTGTAGAAGACGGCGCTGGCCTCGAGGTTGCTGCATTGCAGCGAGAGATGATCGAGCACCGGTTCATTCGATCAGACGAACTGCATTCTGTCTGTGCCGACTTTCTGGGTTAGGAGCTGACCCGAGGTGACGTGCGCGTGAGGCCCAAGTCGGTGGACGTCTGAAAAGGTAGTTAGGCAGAACCAGCATCTTGTCGCGTTTAGGTGCGGTGGATGGGGTTGTGTCGGGGTCGCTGTTCGGGGTCGATGTGTGTGGGTGGGGTCCAGTAGACGGTGTTGTTGTGGAGGTGGGCTTTCCACCCTTGTTTGGGGGCCTGTCCGTTGTGGTAGCCGCAGGTGATTGCGAGGTTGTTGAGGTCGGTGGGTCCGCCGTCGGCCCAGTCGGTCAGGTGATGAATTTGGGATTGGGCGGCGGTTTTGGCGCAGCCGGGGAAGGTGCAGCCTTTATCTCTTGCGAAGAGGGCGAGGCGTTGGCCGGGGCTGGCCAGGCGGCGAGCGCGGCCGTAGGCGAGGGTGCCGAGGTGTTGGTCGAACACGACCGGCAGGGCTTTGGCGTCGACCCCGAGCCGGATGGCTTGGGTGTGGCTGAGGTGGCCGCCGTGGTGGGTGGTGGCTTGTCCGGCGCGGGCTTCGAGCTGGTCGAGGGTCATGCTGATGATCAGGGTGGTCGGCACCCCGGCGGTCGCGGGGAGGTCCCCGGCCGCTAACAGGCGTTGGGCGGCGTGTTCGAAGGCGTCATGGCGGCGTTGGTCGATGCTGCGGTCATCCGGGATCGACTCCACCACCGACTCCACGCCCGGTTGCGTGTCGGTGGCGGGCTGGCCGGCTGGTTCGGTGTCGAAACCACCGGTGCCGGAGTTGTCGGCGGGGATGCTCATGAGTGGGTGCAGCACGCTCTGCCACACCGCTAAACAGGTCGGGGTTAGTCGCCCGCGGAGTTCCCCGCAGCCGTCGGGCAGTTCCCGCAGGCTGATGCTGCGGTGCCGGTCGGCTAGCCGGTCGCGGGGTTGGTCACCGTCGGGGTGCAGGTGGGCCAGGATCCGGGTGCCGAGGTGTTTCAACGTGACCGAATCACTGCCAGCGGCCGCATACCCGGTCAGCTCGGCATCGATCAAATCACGGTAGGTGGGCTGGTCCGGTTCCGGGACCAGCCGCACCACGTCCGCGATCACTTTCGTGTGGGCGATTGACACCGACCCGGTCCGGGCCGCGTCGGCGGCGACCGGCAGCAACACAGCCCCGCTCACCGCCCGCCGGGTCCCCAACATCGCTACCGCCGCTGTCCGGGCCCGGGCCTGGGACAAGGTCGAAGCGGTCAACTGGGCCAGCAAGCTCGCGCTGTCACGATAGCCACGAGACTCGGCGATCCCACGACCGATCACCTCACCCAACACCCGGTGATCCACCGCCGCCAACCGCCGCGTCACCCGATCCGCCGCCCGCACCAGCTCGAGTAGCTCGTCCTCGGTCAGCCTCGACACATCCGCACCCAACAGTTCCGAGATCGCATCATCGATCCGCAACAACGACCCGTCCAGGGGCTGGTCCTCGGTCGCTGTCATGAGTCGAACCTACGACACGGGTACGACACTTTCCGCCGACACGATAAGGAGGGACTGAATGTCTCGCAAACTCGGCCACCGGGTCGAACAGCACACGGGTACGACACTTTCCGCAGTCAGGATGGCCAGCGCTTGAACGATTCTCTCCTTACAGCAGATGGCTAATCGGCATCGTGATCGTGCCGCCTGTCTTCATGAGCCGGTCGGTGTGCGCGCCGACGAGTAGACGGTTTGGTTGATCCCGTGCTGCTTGCCGATCAGTGCGCCGAGGGCAACTTTGTTGTGTTGCTGGCAGCGGACGGTGATCGTGGCGCCGTCCTGGCTGAGTTCGGAGCTGGCCGTGACGCCGTTGCGTGCGGGCTCGCGGGCGAGGTACTCCTCGAGGGCCACGTTGGCGTTTTCCAACGGGATGGCATCGTGCTTCGTGCCGCTGTAATGGACGGATCCGGCCGCCGCGGCGATCGCGGCGGCAACGGAGGCGCCGTCACACATGGATTGCAGATCACGTTGTTTGGTAAAGGCATCGCTGGCCGCGACCCCGGCGCCGACAGCGATCAGTCCGATCATCCAGAATCCGAGAATGAGCGGCATGATCGAACCGTCGTCGCTTGCGAACCGGACCCGACCAAACCGCGTCAACCCCTCGGTCGCCTGAGCGGGTCCGCTAGTCACCGGGGCGGTAGTTGGGGTCGATGTCCGGGTCGAGGAGCACGGTCCGGTAGCTCTTGAGGTTGATGATCTTCGGGCTGGGACTGTCGGTGTAGATTTCACCCGGGATCGGGATCGCCACCCCACCATCAACGGAAAACGAACCCACCCAATACGTCCGCACCGTCACCCGGGCTGGACCCACCCGATACCAGGCATGCGATAAATACCGTCGGCACTGCAGAT
>Ga0268264_10000528_pt1 | contig 48425 bp, 44 predicted proteins | sample KBSSwiS32_FD_190357 | JGI IMG/M metagenome (GOLD analysis project Ga0268264, IMG submission 190357) | Switchgrass rhizosphere microbial communities from Kellogg Biological Station, Michigan, USA - KBS Switchgrass S3-2 (SPAdes) (version 2) | ecosystem: Host-associated > Plants > Roots >... | reverse complement strand
CTGCACGGACGTGCTGTTTCTTGAGCTGGCCCTTGCTGGAATCGAATTTCCAGTGGCCGTCCATGTCGTCGATCACGTCGTAGAAATAAGGGATGCCCTGCTCGTTCACGAAGTCGCGCAGGATGTCCACGTTGCGGTTCGACATGCTGTCGGCGGTGAAGATGTAGTGGTCGGGGATGATGACGATTTTTTTCGGATCCCAGACCTTGGCGGTCTTGCCGAACTCGCGCTTGAAGACGCCGATGGTTCCCGGCCCGCAGACATCGTGGGTCATGAGAACATCGACATTCACCCAGACGTTGTCGCCGGGCTGGACGTGCGCCTTGCCACTGGCACGCGCGAGGAGTTTTTCGGTCAAAGTCATAGGGATGTAATATTTAGAAGATAAGTGGTGAATGCAAAATCAAAGTTGCGGTGAACGTGGCTAAACTAGGCATTAGCGGATTTTGAGTATTGTTGGAATTGCTATAAATGCATGATACTGATACCTAATAGGTATGGATCGACCGAATGTGAGGGAACTGGAGTGCTTCGTGGCGGTGGCGGGGGAGTTGAATTTTTCACGGGCGGCGCGGCTGCTGAACATGAGCCAGCCGCCGTTGACGCGGCAGATCCAGGCACTGGAGGAGAAGCTGGCGGTGCGGCTTTTTGAACGGAGCACGCGGGCCGTGTCGCTGACACCGGCGGGGACTCTTTACCTGGAGGACGCGAGGAACATTCTCACGCGGCTGGATGGGGCGACAGAGGCTGCGCGGCGGGCGGGTGTGGGGGAAAGGTCGCGGTTGCGGCTGGCGTTTATCGGGGCGCTGCTGGATGAGGGGCTCGTGCGGCTGCTACAGGTGTTTCGCGAGAGCCATCCGGATTGCCAGATTCATCTCACCGATCTTTCGGCTGCGGCGCAACTCGATGCGCTGAAGGCGGGGCAGGTGGATGGGGCTTTCATCGGGGCGCCGCCGCAGGGGTTGACGCGAGATATTGCGTCCGTGATCTGGAAGCGGGAGCCGCTTTTGATTGCGCTGCCGGACCGGCATCCGCTCGCCACGTCGCGGAGTTTGTCGTTTTCGATGCTGAAGCCGGAGAGCTGGGTGATGATCTCGCGCGAGGCGGCTCCGGCGTTCCGGCAGCAGTTCGATGAGTTGTGCGCGGGGGCGGATTTCCAGGCGCGCGTGGTGCAGGAGTCGGACCGGGTGGCGGCGGTGCTGACGATGGTGGCGGCGGGACAAGGAATCAGCCTGCTGCCGGAGGCTGTTTCAAGGCTGGTGCGCGAGGGGGTGGCGTTCAGGCCGGTAAAGGGTGTGCGGCCTGTGCTGGAGCATACGTTTGTTTATCGCGGCAGCAAGGCGGATCCGATGATTGCGGATTTTGTGAAATTGCTGGGGGCGAAACCGTAGCGGGATCGACGCAAGCGTGGATCATCACCCGCAAGTCAGCGAAGCGGGCCGTTGGGTGGGCCACTGGCCGGTGGCGACGAAGGCGGCGTGGTGACGGTGGGCGGAATGACGGGGTTTGATTGTGGAGGGGTCTGGGGGTTGAGTTGCTGGGTGATGATGGTGCTTGTGCCCGCGCCGGTTTGCGGCGGGCCGCCGGGGCCGAAGAGGCGGCCCTGGGTGTTGATGGCGGCGGTGATCGGGCCTTCGTCAAGTGGCGCGCCCCAGCGGCCACTGAGAAGCTTTGAGGTGTGCACGATGATTTTGAGGTCCACGTAATAGGGTTGGGGAATGTCCTTCATTTTGTGGAAGAGGAGAACTTCCTGACCGGCCTTGGCGCAGACTTTGCGGCGCTTGTCGGCGTTTCGCCAGAGGCAGCACTGGCCCTCCAGCACGATGAGCTTCGTGTAGGTTTTCTGGGTCTCCAGCAGGATGGTGGTGCCGGTGATTCCGGCGGTGACGGCAGGCATGTTGATTTGCGCGCCGCCGATGCCTTTCGGCACTTGCAGGAGGAGCGCGCCGCTGCCTAGCGACATTTCGCGGGTGCCCTCCGTGAAACTGAAATGGGTGTTCGCGCCGAGCCGGGTGATGGTGTGGTCGTTGAAAAGCAGCTCGGTGCGCGAGTCGATGCCGGTCCTGACGCTTTCGTTTCCCTTGATCGTTTCCTTGAGCACGGCGGGGCGTGCTTTGCTCGAGGGATCGACAGTTTTCACGTCCTTGACGATGCGGGTGATCTCGGCCCGGGTGATAGTGACGTTTCCGGCCTGGCAAATAACGGGCAAGCCAAGCACGGCGGTGATGCCAAGGAGGAATTTAAGCGTGCATTTCATGGTGGGGATGATTTTTGATGCGCCTCCCCTTTTTCGCATCCGGGTAATGCCGGGCAATCCAAGGGAAGTTGTTCCTGAAGTTTCAAACTTCGCGATGTTAAACTGAAGTTTAAGCTGCGACAAGGTGATGTCAAGGTGGCGGGAGCGGAGGACAGAGGACGGGAAGCGGGAATATTTGCGCTTGTTTGGAAATTGCGGACGGTGATCATTGCGGGGTGCGTTTTGCGCGCATTCAATGAATGAAAAATTGATCAGGCGTGTTTTGGCCGCGATTGCAGTAGTCATCATGGGCGGGCTTGGGTTTGCGTTGTGGCAGAGCCTTTCAGATGGGCCGCGACCGGACACCTCGGATCTTGTTTTGAATCGGGTTCCGGTTCCGGACGATGAAAATGGTTTTCTCGTCTTGGATGGAATTGATCCAATGCTTGACTTTTATGACGCGGGGCGCACCCAAAGCTGGCTTCAAGAGCAGAATTGGAACCAAGCCGAAATCGATGCGCTTCTGACGCAATATCAGCCGGTTTTGGACATGCTCGACAGATCGCTGGCCAAACCCCGTTTTCAATGGAAAAAGGTGACGTCAGGCATCGATTATAATCCCATCTGGTCCTTGCTGCATGGCGTGGAACTGAAGGAACTTTCGGCCCTCAACCACAGGAGAAAAAATCAAATAACGACGGCCATTGACGAAGATATCCAGGCGCTCGAGATCGCGAGGCGCTTGGAAACCAGTGGAGGGGTGCAAACCCACTTCGAGCTCGGAATTTTCAAGGAAGTCCAGGTACTTGATGAATTCTGCCGGATCGTTGGCAATCGAGCGGTCCAAAGACAGGATTTGGAACGCATGCGGGAGCAGGTGGATCACGACGTTGACCACACGGGAGCGCTTTGCGATTCGCTAAGAAGTCAGATGGATTTTTACAACCACGGTTTTGCAGGTGTCGTTTCCGGAAAAAATGATGTCTCAGTATTGCAAGGAGGAATGCCCGTGTCAGGAATTACGAGGGTTCTTTTTCAGCCGAACAATACCCGCGCTATGTTCGCTGACACCATCCGCCAACTCCTCCGTGATGCACCTCTCACGTACGACAAGATCGACAAGGAGCCCGGCCCATTGAAAAGTCTGAAGCGGTTGTCGATGAACGAACTCTTGCTATCACCCAATGCAGGAGGGCGTCAGTTGTATTTAAGGGATTTTTCCTGGGCTTCATCCTGGATTCGCGAGAAATGCCGCATTATGACAACGGTCGCGATGACTCGCACATTGATTGCCGTGCGATTGTACTGGCTGGATAATGGGAAGTTGCCGGCAACGCTTGACGAACTTGTACCGGCCTATTTGAAGTCGGTGCCGGTGGATGCTTACGATGGCAAGCCGTTGCGCTATTCGCCGACACACAAGGTCATTTACAGCGTGGGAAAAGAACTCACCGATCGCGGCGGTGATATGTCGGATGGGAACAAGGACGGCGACAAACAACCCACAGTAAAAATCGCATGGTGATTTTTGTTTTAATCACGAATGACGCGGATTTACCGGATGAATGAAGCACTGATCAGGCGGATTGCGACGTGGGTTTTGGTTGCGGGGGCGGTGGTGATCGTGGGCGGGCTGGGGTTTGCGCTGTGGCAGAGTTTTTCGGACGGGGCGAGGCCGGATACGCGGGATCTGGAGTTGGCGCGGGTTGCGCTTCCGGCGGGTGAGAATGGCTTTGTGGTGCTGGAGAGCGTTGTGCCGATGGTGAAGTGGGATGGCGACCTGCACATGTACTCCTGGAGCATCCTGAGAAAATGGGACCAGGGGAAGGTGGATGTGCTTCTCGCGCAAAATGAAAAGGCGCTGGAGCTGCTGGACAAGGCGCTCGGGATGCCGGGGTTCCAATTCCCCGACGTGAAATCGGTGCCGCAATGGAATTACCTGACGGCATTCCAAAACCTGGCGCGCACGAGGGCGTACTCCTCGATCAACCACTGGAACCGGAAGGATGCGCACATGGCATTTGAGGAAAGTTTCCAAGGGATGGAGTTCGCGCGCAGGATCGAAAATGGCGGCGGGGTGTCGGTTCATTTTGTCGTGGGCGTTTCGCTGGAAGCGCTGGCGCTCAACACCATTGTGCGTTTCGTGCCGGAAGCTTCCGCTGCGCACCGGGAGGAGTTGCGGGCCGTGCTTTCGCGACTCGAACCGTTTGAGGACCATGCGGCGTCATTCTGCAATGGACTGAAAACCGAGTTCGCCTCGTGGAACCGCAGCGTTGATGACGTAGTCGCCCGAAAAATCCGGGTTTGGGATTTGCTGGATAGCGGCGGCTACGGCTTCAAACCGCCGCCGGTCCCGGATTTTCTCTTCCAGCCCAATACCACACGCACCATGCTTGCCGAGACAACCCGCCAGATCCTCCGGGAGGCTCCGCTTAACTACGGCAAAACCAGCCGCGAACCCGGGCAGCTTGAAAAGCTGGACAAGATGTCCGGGTCCGAACTGGTGCTCTCGCAAAATGTCATCGGCCGCGTAATCTACAAATCCACCGCGGGACAGATGCTTTACACGGCCGTTAAAAGATACCGCATCACGACAATGTTCGCGACGACCCGGGCGCTGATCGCGGTGCGCCTGTACTGGCTGGATCATGGGAAATTGCCGGCGACGCTGGATGATCTCGTGCCGACTTATCTGAAATCGGTGCCGCTGGATGCCTTCGATGGCAAGCCGCTGCGTTACTCGCCTGTGAACAAGGTGATCTACAGCGTCGGCAGGGATTTGACGGATCGCGGCGGGGATTCGGCCGAGGGGAATCCCGACGGCGACAGGCAGCCGACGGTGAAGATCGGGTGGTGAGTTTTGGTCACCACGGATGAAACGGATGACCGCCTGTCGGCGGAGCCTGCTCCCTTCAAACATGCTCTTGACATTCCACGCGACGGCACCAAGCGTACCGGCGCATGGTCACACTACTTGAAAACACCATGCGCCTGTCAGGAGAGCCCGCCCACCGGGAGGGAGCCCCTCATGCCCCTCGCCATCCTGAGCCCGTCGAAGGGCCGTCCGCCATCCTCCCGGCAAAATCCTGCCAGGTATGCCAAAACGACCCCACCGCCAGAGTAATAGGCGCACGGCACTATGTCTTTTGTGCCAATTACCGGGCTGTTTTTGTCAATATTGGGGTCACTTTAGGGGTCATTTTCACCCCGGAAAGTTCGAAAAAGACCCCATGTATGCCCAAGTGCACCCGCCTACGCCGCGCAGCCAAACCGGAGAGCTGGAATTTATTATCGCGGAAGTTTTATAACCAACTATTGACCCCGCATCCGATCACGGCATAGTCAACGGTCGTTACATTCAATGCCATGAAGTTTTCCTCCCGCCGCGTCCCTAAAAGCGGCATCCTATTTCGATTTTGTTCACCGGGCGTTTTTTTGCTCGGGGTTACTATCCTGTGTACTGCGGCTTGCGGGCCTGCGGGCGCTCCCCCGGCAGTGCTTCCGCCGAAGCCTGTGATGGTGGCGAAGGCAACTGCGCATGATGTGCCGCTTTATCTGGATGAGATCGGGAATTGCACGGCTTTCGAGACGGTGACGGTGCAGCCGCAGGTGTCGGGGCCGATCACGGAGATTCATTTCACGGACGGGCAGGAGGTGAAGAAGGGGGATGCGCTTTTTACGATCGATCCCCGGCCCTACCAGGCGGCGCTGGACAAGGCGAACGCGACGCTGGCGCAGGACATGGCGAAGCATGCCTACGACCAGGCGCAACTCATGCGCAACGAGGAGCTCAGCAAGACGAAGGTGGTTTCTTCCCAGGATCTCGACAATGCGCGGAGCACGTCGCAGGGCTCGGAGGCGGCGGTGAAGGCGGATACGTCGGCGGTGGAGCAGGCGCAGATCAATCTCGACTATTGCTCGATCCGGTCGCCGATCGACGGGCGGGCGAGCAAGCGGATGGTGGACACGGGGAATGTGGTGTCGGCGAATACGACGCAGTTGCTGCTCATCCAGCGGCAGGACCCGATTTATGTCGATTTCATCATTCCCGAAAGCGCGCTGCCAAAGGTGCGCGGGTTCATCGCGGCCGGGACGCTGAAGGTGCAGGCCACCTTTGCGGATGATCCTTCCAAGACACGCACGGGCGATTTCAATTTCCTCGACAGCGGGGTGCAGCAGGGCTCGGGCACGGTGCGGATGCGGGCGATCTATGACAACAAGGACCGGATGTTCTGGCCGGGGCAGTTTGTGAATGTGCGAATCCTGCTGGACACGATCAAGGAGGCGGTGCTGGTGCCGTCGGATGCGCTGCAGATCGGGGCCAACGGGCCGTTTGTTTTTGTGGTGAAGCCGGACAATACCGTGGAGTTGCGCCCTGTGAAACCGGGACAGCGGCAGGATGACAATGTGGTGATCACCGAGGGGATCAAGACCGGCGAGAACGTGGTTGTCACCGGCCAGCTTGCGCTTGCGCCGGGCGCGAAAGTGACGATCGCGGAGGAAGGCAATAAGGAAAAAGGGAAAAGGTAGAAGGCAGAATGGCCAGTCTTTCAGAGCCTTTTGTAAAGCGTCCCGTGATGACGATGCTCCTCACGGTGACGATCATCGTGTTTGGCGTGATGTCCTACCAGCGGCTGCCGGTGAACGACCTGCCGGCGATCGATTTTCCGGTGATCAACGTGACGGTGAGCTATCCCGGCGCGAGCCCGTTGACGATGGCCAACAACGTCGCCACGCCGCTGGAGAAAAATTTCCTCCAGATTCCCGGGCTGGAACTCATCACCTCCACCAGCACGCAGGGATTCACCACGCTGGTGCTACAATTTGCGCTCAGCAAAAGCGTGGATGCCGCGGCGACCGACGTGCAGGCGGCGATCACGCAGAGCACGGGAAGCCTGCCGATCGATCTCCCCGCGCCGCCGACGTTCGTCAAGACGAACCCGAACGACCAGCCGATCATGTACCTGACGCTGACGAGCGATTCGCTGACGAGCGGCCAGCTTTACGACTACGGCACCACGCAGGTCGCGCAGCGGATCAGCATCCTGCCGGGTGTGTCGAAGGTGGACATCTTCGGCTCGAAATCGGCGGTGCGCATCAAGGCTGACCCCTCGAAACTCGCCTCGCGCGGGCTCACGGTGGACGATCTCGCAAAGGCGATCCAGGCCGGTACGAGCTACCAGAGCGCCGGGCAGTTTGACGGCAAGGAGCGCACGTTCCTGCTCCAACCCGAGGGGCAGCTCGACAATGCGGCCGCCTACGAGGCTCTCATAGTCGGCATAAAGGACGGGGCGCCCGTTTACCTGCGGGACGTGGCCACGGTCGCGGACTCGATCGCGGATGAGCGGCAGGCGCGGCATTTTTTCGTGCGGGACAAGACCATACCAGCGGCAAACGTGGTGCTGGCCGTGTCGCGGCAGGCGGGCGCCAATGCCGTGACCACCGCGAAGGCTGTGAGAAACCTCCTGCCGGTATTCAAGCGGGAGCTGCCCGGCTCGATCCAGCTCATCCCGGTGTACGACCGCTCGGTTACGATCCAGAACTCGGTGAACGACGTGAAGGAGACGCTCATCATCGCGTTCGTGCTGGTGGTGATCGTGATCTTTGCGTTCCTCGGGCGGGCCACGGACACGATCATCCCGGTGGTGGCGCTGCCAATGTCGATCCTCCTCACGCTGGTGGCGATGTACCTGCTGGGCTACAGTATCGATAATCTCTCGCTGCTCGCGCTCACGCTATCCATCGGGTTTCTCGTGGATGACGCGATCGTGTTCCTGGAAAATGCGGTGCGCCGCATGGAGGCCGGGGAGACGGCGATGGAAGCGACGCTGAACGGCGCGCGGGAAATCAGTTTCACCATCTTGTCGATGACGCTCTCGCTGGCGGCGGTGTTCCTGCCGTTGGTATTCATGCCGGGGCTGCTCGGGCGGCAGCTCCAGGAGTTTGCAATCACGATCATCATCTCGATCATCGCCTCAGGCGTGGTGTCGCTCTCGCTGACGCCGCTGATGTGCTCGCGCATGCTCGCGAAACACGAGGGGGGAAAGAAGACGTGGATGGAAAATTTCGCGAACAAGGCCATTGGTGCAGTGATCAAGGTCTATGGCGATTCGCTCCATTTTTTCCTGGACCACAAATGGATATCAGCGCTGATCTGGATCGTGTGTCTCGGACTCACGGTGGTCTTTTTCCTGGCGGTGCCGAAGTCGCTGATTCCCACGGGCGACAGCGGTTTCATCCGCGGTATTTTCAACGCGCAGGAGGGGAGTTCGCCCGAGCGGATGCACCAGCTCCAGGCGAAGGTGGATGAAATTTTAAAGAACGATGACGCTGTGAACATCGGCATCACTGTGGCCGGCCTCGCGGGGCGGACGTCTTCGTCGCAGGCGGTGACGCTGGGCTTCCTCAAGCCGCGGGACGAGCGTCCGCCCATCGATGTGGTGATCGCGCGCATCATGAAAAAGATGTCGGCGATTCCAGGCATCCAGCCGGGATTGCAGGCGAACCCGACATTGCAAATCAGCGTCGGCGCAACCTCGACCACGCAGGGGAAATTTTCGTTTTCGCTCACGGGGATCGATGCGAACCAGGTGAATCACAGCGCGCTGGAACTGATCGAAAAACTGCGCGCGTACCCCGGATTTCTCTTCGTGTTCTCCGACCTGAAGCTGAGCACACCAAATTTGAAAATCGATATCCTGCGCGACCAGGCCGCGAGTTATGGCGTGACAGCGCAGAGCATCCTGAACGCGTTGAGCCGGGCTTACTCGCAGAATTACGTTTACCTCATCAAGAAGACCACGGACCAGTACCAGGTCATCATGGAAGTGAAGGACAAGGAGCGCACAAGGCCGGAGAACCTGGAGAAAATCTGGCTGCGCGGGGGGGACGGCAAAACGCTGGTGCCGCTGAAGGCCGTGGCGAAGTGGAAGGAAGTGCTCGGCCCGCAGTCGGTGAACCACATCAACCAATTCCCTTCCGTGACGATCTCATTCAGCCTCGTGCCGGGCGCGGTGATTGGCGACGCGACGAAGTTCGTGGAAAAAACGGCCGCCGAGACACTGCCGCCGACGGTCACCGGCAATATGCAGGGGGAGGCGCTGGTGTTTAAACAAACGATCGCGAGCCTGGGGGTGCTGATGATTTTTGCGGTGTTTGCGATGTATGTGATCCTGGGCATTCTTTATGAGAGCTATGTGCACCCGATCACGGTGCTGACGGCGCTGCCGGTGGCGACGGTGGGCGGGCTCGCGACGCTGCTGATTTTCAAGCAGGAGGCGTCGCTGTACGCTTATGTCGGCATGTTCCTGCTCATCGGCATCGTGAAGAAGAACGGGATCATGATGATCGACTTTGCGCTCCAGCGAATGGCGGACGGGCTGGACCGCGTGGCGGCGGTGCATGAGGCGTGCGTTGAGCGGTTCCGACCGATCATGATGACGACGTTCGCGGCTTTGATGGGAGCGGTGCCGCTGGCGCTGGGCCACGGCGCGGACGGAAAATCGCGCATGCCGCTGGGGATGATCATTGTCGGCGGGCTGGTGGTGTCGCAGTTGATCACGCTTTACGTGACGCCGGCGCTGTTCCTGTATCTCGAGGCGTTCCAGGAAAATGTGCTGGACCGGTATGCGTTCTTCCGCACGCACCGGGCGAAGCATGTGGAGGTGGCGCATGGGCATGGGCAGCAGGAACAGAAACCGACTGCGAACGTTTGATTGCGAAGCAATTGAAGCATCCGATTTTTCTCCCAAAATGGCGCGGTTGGGATAAAATAGAAGCATGCAAAAAATTGCTGCTGGTTGTCTCGGTATCGTTCTCGTCGTGTTTCTGCTGATCGTCGTGACGGCGATCGGCGCGTATAACGGCCTCGTTAAATCATCCCAAGGGGTGGATGCAAAATGGGCAGACGTGCAAGCGGTTTATCAGCGTCGCGCGGATCTTATTCCGAATCTCGTCAGCACGGTGGCTGGCGCGGCTAATTTTGAAAAATCGACGCTCGTCGCAATCACGGATGCGCGCGCATCCGTGGGCCAGGTGAAGATCGATCCCAACCAGGCCCCGAACGACCCAGCGCAACTCGCGAAATACCAGGCGGCACAATCGCAAGTGTCGTCGGCGTTGTCCCGGCTGCTGGTGGTAAGCGAGCGTTATCCCGAGTTGAAAGCAAACGGGAATTTCCGCGACTTGCAGGCGCAGCTTGAAGGAACAGAAAACCGGATTTCCGTGGCCCGGCAGGATTTCAATACCGCCGTGCAGACTTACAATTCCAAGGTGAAAAGTTTTCCTGCGGTGCTGATTGCCGGGGCGATGGGTTTCCAGCCGAAACCCTATTTCCAGGCGGACCAAGGCGCGCAATCCGCGCCGAAGGTGAATTTTGATTTCAGCGGCACGACCGCTCCTGCGCACTAAAAGGCGCATTTCGTTTTTAAATGACGAATGAATGAGGAATATCCACCGGCGAAGCCTCGTCATTGCGCGTCGGGATTTTTTCGTCATTTCCTTGCTGGCGCGCTGATTCTTCTTTTTTCGCAGTCTCTCTTCTCCAATGAGGTCATCCCGGCCAAGCCGGCGAAGTATTTTAATGACTACGCAAATGTCGTGAACAGCGCCGCGGCTGCGCAGATGAATGCGAAGCTGGAGCAGTTTGAGAAGGAGACTTCGAACCAGATCGTGGTGGCGATTTATCCCAAAATGCAGAGCGACTCGGAATCTGCGGATTACGCCGTGCGGATCGGGCGGGCGTGGGGAGTCGGCCAGAAGGACCGGAATAATGGCGCGATCGTCCTGGTTTTTGTGCAGGACCGGAAGATTTACATCCCGGTCGGCTACGGCCTCGAAGGGGCGATTCCGGACATCACGGCCAAACGGATCGTCGATAATGAGATCACGCCGCGTTTCAAACAAGGCGACTATGCGGGGGGATTGAGCGCCGGCATCAATGCACTGATAGCTGCGTCGCGGGGGGAGTACAAAGGCACGGGCAGGACGCATGATGACCAGCAGGGACAGGGCTCCCCGGGATGGATTTTCATCATCATTGTTTTCATCATCATCCTGATCATTCTTTCAAAAAGAGGTTCGTCGGGAAGAGGCGGTTCCTCGGGCTGGGGAAGTGGTGGAGGCGGTTGGTTCATCGGCGGGGGCGGAGGCGGATTTTCCAGCGGGGGTGGCGGCGGGGGCGGATTTTCGGGTGGCGGAGGAAGCTTTGGCGGTGGTGGCGCGGGAGGGAGCTGGTAATGCATCCGGATCATTTCCTTAATAAGATCGACCATGACAAGGTTGTAGCTGCGATCGCCGCGGCGGAGAAGCTCACCTCGGGCGAAATCCGCGTGTGGATTTCCCAGCAAAAAATCACGGATGCCGTGGAGGCGGCGCAGAAGCGTTTTCTCAAGCTCGGCATGGACAAGACCCCGGAGCGCAATGCCGTGATGATCTTTGTCGCGCCGCATACGCAGGTTTTCGCAGTGATCGGCGACAGCGGGGTGCATGAAAAATGCGGGGATGCTTTCTGGACGACGGTGAGTTCGCAGCTTTCGACTGATTTGAAAAATGCGTCTGTCACCGAGGCGATGATCAATGCGATCCGGAAAATCGGGGGGTTGCTGGCAGAGCATTTTCCTCCCGGAGCGGAACGCAGGAATGATCTGCCGGATGATATCGTGGGGGATTGAAGGACGCTGCGAAAATTGGGCGCAGGGTTTATGCGACGGGCCCTTTCGTCCCGAGGGGACTTGACGCTGTTTGAGGGGGACGTAAACAGGCGATAAATCGCCTGCCTATTTTCTGTCGTCCCTGCGGGACTTTGGGCGGACGATTGGCGCGCGGCTCAATTTCGGTGTTGCACTTTGTGCGATGAACCCGGACTTTCTTCGGTGTGAAATTGAGCCTTCGTCAGAAAGCGGATTTTTATCGCGAGCTGGGGCAGTTGGTGCGCTCGGGCACGGCATTTCCCAACGCCATCAAAATCCTGCTGAATGATACGCGCGGGCCTGTGCGGAAGCTGCTTGTCCGGTTGCAGGGCGCGGTGGAACAGGGGAAATCGGTGGGCGAGGCGTTCGCGGAACAATACCCGGCGGTGTCGCATCTCGAATCCTCCATCATAGGCGCGTGTGCGCGCAGCGGGAGGCTCGACCAGGGGTGCGTTTATTTGTCGGGATACTTCGACCGGCTGGATATCGCACGGAGTTTCATCATCAAGAAATCGCTTTATCCATTGTTCGTGCTCCATTTCGGCGTGTTCATGCTGGCGCTGCCGATTTTGATACCGAGCGGCAATGTGCACGGTTACCTGAAACAGACGCTGGGCTTTCTCGCGGTGCTCTGGGGTGTGGCGATCATCATCGCGCTGCTGGGGTCGATACTGACATTCGAGGGAGCGAGAAGCGCCGGCGTGGATGGTTTTCTACGCCTGATTCCCGGCATCGGGAAACTGCGGCGGGCGTTCGCGCTCTCGCGTTTCTGCGCGACGTACGAGATGCAACTGCAATCCGGCGTGAATGTGATCGACAGCCTCACCAGCGCCGGTAATGCGAGCCAGAGCGGGATGGTGATCGCAGCGGTGCGCAAGGCGCTGCCGCAACTACGGGGTGGCGCGCAGGTGGGGCCGCTGCTTTCCGGCTCGAACGCGTTTACTCCCGACATGGTGCGGGCGATCCGCATCGGTGAGGAGACGGGTGAGCTGGATGCCGAGCTAAAACGGCTCGCTGATTTTTTCCAGCAGGATGCTGTTTCGCGTTTGGAATTTCTCGCGGCATTTTCAGCGAAAGCGCTTTATTTCATCGTGGTGGTCTACACCGGCTGGCAGATCGTCATGGGCTACTACGCATATCTTCAGAAGGTGGAGAGTTTCGGGAATCTGTTGCACTAGGAGGCCCGCTGCGCCGACTCGCTGGGAAGCTATAAAACGAAGGGACGTACCGTCCCTTTTTTAATGTGACATATAGGACGAATGGGACATATATATGAGACATTATGACCCATATTTGAAGCGCGAGACATTTTGAATTATAAAACGTAAGTTACTTATAAAAAATGACTTACGAATTTAAATTTGCTGCTGAATTTCATCTGGCATGTCGTAAGCTATATAGAAGCTGTAAACCCATACACAGGAGGTTATCATTTATGAGCATTATTCGTTACCAAACACCTGAGCTCTCGACCTGGTCCCCGTTTGACCGGCTGACTTCGCTACGGGATGAGATGAACCGGCTATTCGATCTCTCATTGCCCGGATTGACGCGCGATGACGGCTTGTTCAGCGGCTGGTCCCCGGCGCTCGACATGCATCAGGACAAGGACAATGTATTCGTGAAGGTGGAACTGCCCGGCATGAAAAAGGAGGAGATCGAAATCTCCCTGCATGACGGTATGCTCTCCATCGTCGGCGAACGCAAGCACGAGGAGAAATCCGGGGAGGGCGAAAGCTTCCGCAGCGAGCGGTACTTTGGCCGGTTCCACCGCAGCGTGACGCTGCCGACGGCGGTCGATTCCATGAAGGTGAACGCGACCTACAAGGATGGCATCCTCACCGTGACATTGCCAAAAGCCGAGGAAGCGAAACCGAAACAAATCCAGGTGAACGTTTCCTAAAACAACAATCAAAACCGGGGCGGGTCTCATCCCCCGCCCCACCACTTAACAAAAACATCAAAGAAAAAATCCCATGAGCAACCTTACAAACACTGAAGAAAAACCCGCGACCCAGCAACAGGGCACGGTGCGCAAAACCAGCTACTTCACGCCGCTGGCGAACATTTTTGAAACGAAGGACGGCTATGTCCTCGAGGCGGAAATGCCCGGCGTGAACAAAGACGGACTGGAAATCACCGTGGAGAACAACGAGCTGACGATCGTCGGCCGGCGTTCCGACGTGGCGGTGAATGCGCCCGTGGTCTATCGCGAGAGCCGCGACCTCGACTACCGGCGCGCGTTCGACCTCGACCCATCGATCGACACGGCGAAGATCTCCGCGAAGATCGACAGCGGCGTGCTGACGCTGACGCTGCCAAAAGCCGAGAGCGTGAAGCCGAGAAAAATCAGCATTACGGATTAAAGGAGGACCGGTTTCCCCTCCATGGGCGCGCCCGCGTGTGAAAACGCGGGCGCGTTTTTTGTGTTTTACAAACAGGCCAGCCCATTATCGGATGGGCTGACATGCGTATCGGAGAAAATGAGAAATCTTGTAAAGCTGCTGCCTGGGAGGAAAATCGCAAAACACCACTTGGCTCACCATGAACATGAACCCAAATGGGAAATCCCTGTTTAAATGATGCCTGTTCCAACACATTTGCGGGATTGCGTTGTTGCAGATGCCGCAACGGCTAGTTTTGCGGCAGGGTCAGATGCCCCTGCGATTCGGAGCAGTTCCGACTCCTCTATCCTGGACAGACTCACAAATATGATGCAGAGACAATCCCCTGCACCGCAGAAGCTTCGGGCAATTACTTTTTCCTCATTAAAGCTGTGTGCGTAAAATGCGACCGCGAGCACCTATTGATCGACCAAGATTTCCATGGTTGGAACGGTTTCGTATGTCACGACGTAGAGCAAGCGGCGTTACCGCGTCCGCCTCTTGAGTCTTGGAAGTGCCTTTCTTGTGGAGGGCTGTCTCATTCTGCGACCGTTTCCATACAGACTCAAGGGCGGCAGGATTTTGTCGAGGAGGCCGGAGATGAGTTCGACGCTGACAGATGGCCAGATGCCTTCGGCTCTTTCAACATGGCCATCCGCTGTGCGAAGTGTGACAGGGTAACGCCCGTGTGGGTTGCGTTGGAAACAATGTGAACATTGTCGTTGAAGGGAAATTCGCGAGCCGTTTCTGTAGCGAATTCAGGGAACTCCTAAACGACTCGGTTGGGCGCATCTCATAATTAGCGCGCGTCGTTCCAAGCGAGCGAGGAATATCTTAAATTACCCCTTGGCGTCATTTGGGAGATCCCTCACCAAGTTCGGGATGACATGCCACGCGTAGTGTTTATGAGATGCGCTTCACAATCGTCTCGCCCATCGGGAGCTGTTTGGTCATAGTTGTTCGCCATGTGGCTCATCTATGCTCTTGGCGCGGCGATATTGTGGGGCGTTAATTATTCCGTGAGCGGGCGCGTGATGGAGCGGGGGGTCTCGCCGTTCACGCTTTTCCTGCTCGACCTGGTGTTTGGGCTTTTGACGATCGGGGGGTTCGTGCTTGTGGCGGGGAAATCGCGGGCGGTGTTTACGGAAGTGCGCAGCCTCGGGCCGAACTGGCCGCTGCTGCTGCTCGTGATGAGTTGTGTGACGGCGGCGGGGTTGCTGAGCTTCATGGCGATCGGGGCCAAGAATGCGACGCTCGCTTCGCTGATCGAGATTTCCTACCCGTTTTTCGTGGCGTTCTTTGCGTGGCTGTTTTTCCGCGAGGTGCAGTTCAATCTGCCGACGATTTGCGGAGGGGTCATGATTGTCGGGGGCGTTGCGGCGGTTTATCTTGGCAACCGGCATTGACCCGCGCCAAAGGTTTGTCCGAAGATTTGCGCTACCCATTCCCGGAACATCAGGATTTACACGACGCAATCCGTGTGGATAATCGCGGTTCACCCCGCCCCGGCCAGTCAACACGCCTGGCCCCGACATAAAACCTCTTATGAAAACCTCCATCCGCACCATCGTTATCTGTCTCGCGTCCCTCTTCCTGATCGCGGCTGTTCCCAAAGTCGAACGACTCACTCCAAGACGCATCAACCAATTGGCCACGCAAAGCGAACTCCCAAAACCCCACGGCTATAAGGTTTCGATTTCCGGTCTCGGCCGGGATCTTTCCCAAGATCTCAAAGGGCTTGTTTCCGATCCCATGACGATCGCTTTTCCCGCAGACAAAACCGGGACGATGGAGGGTATTCGCGAGTTTCGTTTTCCAGTCGAATTTGAGCCGCCTGCATCGAAGAATGATTTAAATATGGGGACGGTGACCCCAATCACACCGACAAAATTTGAGACTGTGAATACCGGCTGGACAATCCGGCTCTCCGCCAAGCCACAAGGAAAGTTGATCGTTCTCGACGGCGTGGCCGATTATGTGGATGTGAAATTGGTGAATGGAGGGTATGGCGAGATCGCCGGTCCGGTTTATTCCGAAGAGGGCGAAGTTCTCACTGCAAACAAGCTCGACCAGCCAAGGTTCCACACGACCACCACGCGCTTCCATATCTTTGCCCTCCCCGGGAAACCCTATGAAGTCATTCTCTATCGCGGAGCAGGCTCCGGCAAGCACACCATCACGATCGCTCCGGAATGACCGTGGTATTCGAAGCAAGTTCTTGCAGACATGGCCTTCGAGTGATATACGGCAGGAAGCAGCAGAAAGATTTTTGTTGCATCTGCCGTTCAATCCTATACCGTTCGCTTGAACGGTATGCAATTGACTGATCGCCAACAGCAGATTCTAGACTTCATCCAGGATGAGCAACGCCAGCGCGGCGTGACGCCTTCCACACGGGAGATTCAGGAGCATTTCGGGTTTTCCAGCCAGACGACGGTGATGGACCACCTGAACGCGCTGAAACGGAAAGGGGCGATCCAGCAGATCGACCGGCAGGCGCGCTCGATCATACTGCCGGGGACGCTCGACCGGGCTCCGATGATCGACATTCCGATTTATGGCACGATCCCCGCCGGCATGCCTGCGGACCAGCAGCAGGAGGAAGAGGGTTGCCTCACGATGGACCGGGGGTCGCTGAAGCTTTCGCGGAACGCCAGAACCTTCGCGTTGAAGGTGCGCGGGGACTCCATGGTCAATGCGGGCATCCAGGAGGACGACACGGTAATTCTGGAGCTCAAGGAGCCGCGGAATAATGACATCGTGGCCGCCTTGATCGATGGCGAGACCACCTTGAAGCGCTACGTGATCCAGCGCAGCACACCTTATTTACATGCAGAAAACCCGAGATACCCCGATCTCATTCCCGCACAGGAACTCGTGATCCAGGGGGTGATGGTCGCTTTGTTTCGAGTCACAAAATAACAACAGGAGAAACTTATGAAAATGATCCAGAAACTCTTCAAGGCAGGTTCAAAGTGGTTGCATCCGGCGGATTTTCGCAAGCCGGAGCAGCTCGATCTGCCGTTCCGCGATTAATTAACATGATCGCGGATGAGCCGGAAATATTCCTGCATCCAGGATGTTTTATCCGTCCGTTTTAACTTCTCATCCACAGCCCCCCTGCTAATTTCAACATTCCAACCAACACTCCGTTATGGCCGCAAAAACCGAAGAAAAACCCCAGGAAGATAAAGTCACGATAGCCCGCAACAAGAACCTCGAACTCGCGATCCAGCAGATCGCGAAGGACTACGGCGAGGGGGCGATCATGCGGCTTGGCGATGCGCAGATCGTTGATATCGACGTCATACCGACGGGCAATATCCTGATCGACCGCGCGCTCGGCGTGGGCGGTGTGCCCCGCGGGCGCATTGTAGAGGTGTTCGGGCCTGAATCCTCGGGCAAGACGACTCTCACGCTGACCATCATCGCCCAGGCGCAGAAGCGCGGCGGCCTTGCGGCATTCGTGGACGTGGAGCATGCGCTCGATCCGCAATATGCGCAGAAGCTCGGGGTGAATCTGGATGATCTGCTCGTGTCGCAACCAAGTTCCGGCGAGGAAGCGCTCCGCATTGTGGAGACGCTTGTGCGCTCGAATGCGCTCGATGTGATCGTGCTCGACTCCGTGGCCGCGCTGGTCACCAAGCAGGAACTCGAGGGCGAGATCGGCGATTCCACCGTGGGCGCGCAGGCCCGCCTCATGAGCGCCGCGATGCGGAAGCTGACCGCGCTGATTTCGAAGGCGCGCACGACCTGTATTTTCACCAACCAGATCCGCGAAAAAATCGGCGTGATGTTCGGCAATCCCGAGACGACGCCCGGCGGCAAGGCCCTGAAGTTCTACTCCAGCGTCCGTCTCGACATCCGACGCATCGGCGCGATCAAACAGGCGGATGGCACGGTCACCGGCAACCGCACGAAGATCAAGGTCGTGAAAAACAAGGTCGCCCCGCCATTCACGGAAGCCGAGTTCGACATCATGTATAATGAAGGGATTTCCGCGACCGGCTCGCTGCTTGATCTCGCGCTGGAGAAAAACATCGTCGAGAAACGTGGTTCGTGGATGAGCTACAAGGGAACCCAGCTTGCCCAGGGACGCGATGCGGCGAAGGATCTGCTGAAGACCGACCGCGCGCTTTACGAGGAGATCGAAGCGGCGGTCAAAGAGGCGCTCAACGCCGACAAAAAATAACACGGGAAGCATCGCAGCCGATGCAGTGAATAATAATCGGGGTTAAGACGTCGAAAGACCACCAAAACGATTATGACCAGGATTTCTCCTCTCGCGCTTTGCCTTGCGGCGGGTTTGCTCTGCCAGTCTGCATTTGCGGAACCTCTCACCAGGGGCGAGGCACTGCGAATTGCCCAGGCATATTGCAATTACCATTGGGAGGCGTCCGACAAGAACGTGCTGCAAGGCCGGGATGCCGACGGTATCGAGGTTCATACGCCAAATAACATTGATCCCAAAGCCGCGCCCGACCCGACTCTGTGGACGGCTGGCGCGACGAACACCGGCATGCCGTACAAGTGGGGCGGGTTCGATTCATTGGAAAGTTTTCAGGCCGGAATCAAGAAGGGGAAGGCGGCGGGGGACAAGTACAACCAGGAGAAGCGGCGACTTGGCGGCGCGGCCGTGAGCAGTCACGCCGTGGGGATCGACTGCTCGGGCTTTATTTCGCGCTGCTGGAAGCTGTCGCAGAAGCAATCGACGAGTTCCCTGCCTTCGATCTGCAAGGCCCTGCCGTCACCCACCGATTTGAAGGCTGGTGACATCATGAACACCCAGGGCGGGCATGTGATCCTCTTTGCAAAATGGATCGATGATGCGAAGACGAGCGCTGTTTTTTACGAGTCATCACCCTTTTGCAAGGTCATGAGCAATACATACTCCGTCGCTACGTTGCTCGAGCGGGGCTACCAGCCGCTGCGGTACAAGCTCATTCAGGATTAGCGGGCGGCAAACTGTGGGCAGGTTGCGCAATGAACCAGAGCTTGTCTCATGCCCTTCTCCAAGCCAGGTACAAATCATGTCCGCGTGGCTGCGATCTTTCCGGGATCGGTCACTCTTATTTATCCATATCCGGGGGTGTCGCATGCTTACCCCCCGGCTGCTGTAGCTATGATGGCTTCGCCATCAAAGACGAAGTAGCGCGAGCGGAAACGCAAGGCCTTGGCGTATGACTGGCGCTAGGCGCCGAGCAATTCGGTAGCCAGCGTGATTTCCGCCTTGAGGACGCGCGAGACGGGGCATTTTGCCTTTGCGTCGGCGGCGATTTCCTTGAATTTTGCCTCGTCGATGTTGGGGACGCGGCCTTTCAGGTCGAGGTCGATTTTCGTAATCGTCCATGTGCCATCCACCTGCTCAATGGTGAGCGTCGCGTTCGTGGTCAACTCATCGGGGACAAATCCGGCGGCGCTCAGGAAGGCGGAAAGCTGCATCGTGTAGCAACCGGCGTGGGCGGCGGCGATGAGTTCCTCGGGGTTTGTTCCCGCGCCGTTTTCAAAGCGCGATGCGACGGAATACGGGGTCTTGTTCAAGGCGCCGGCCTGCGAGGATAGCGTGCCTTTGCCTGATTTGAGGTCGCCGTTCCATACGGCGGATGCGGTGCGTTTCATATTTTAGTGGTGTTGGGTTGGGGTGAAGAACAGATCGATGGATAATCCGGCAAATAGTCAAAGGATGTCACGCCCAATCTGGCCGCATTGAGGACCGGCGCAGATGTTTTTGTCCCCAAGAAAACAGAAGGCCGGACCCCGCCGCTGGCGCGCGATCCGGCCTTGCTATTCCACTCCTGGAAGTTTTGCCTGTTTAGGGATGGCCAGGTTTACCCGCCGGACCTCCTGCCGGACCGGGAGGCATCATCCGTGCTCCCGCCGGGCTGCTACCGCTCTTTGAATCCTGCTGCCCGCCTTGCTGGAGCTTTGGAGGCTTTCCCATGTACTCATCCGGAGTCAGTTTGCCGTCGCCGTTCTTGTCGAGCGACTTGAGTGCGTGGGTCGCGTTGGCAATCTCACTGGCATCGATCACTTTGTCGTGATTCGCATCCAGCGCGCCGATGATGAGCGGTGGATGGTGATGAGGCGGAGGGCCTTGCTTGCCGTCGCCCTGGCCGCCGTCTCCGGGAGGAGGCCCGTCCTGGTTGCCATCGGGCGACGGGGGTGGCTGCTGCCCACCCTGATCACCTTTGCCGTCAGGGGGTGGAGGGGGCGGGCCCATGTATTCCTCACGTGTCAATTTGCCATCGCCGTCCTTGTCCAGGGACTTGAGCGCGGCGCTCGCATTTTTCATTTCGTCGGAATCGATGATTCCGTCGCCATTTGCATCAAGCGCCTTGATGATCGCCGGGACCGGGTGACGCCCTTGCGGGGGGCCGCTGTTGTCGCCGGTTGCGGGATTGTCGGGTGGGGGTGGAGGCATTTCATCCTGGGCATTGAGGGTCCAAATGGAGATGCCGAGCGCCAGGGCCAGTATCGGAATATATTTTGTTTTCATGGTAATCTTTATTTCGTTTTTCAAGCGACCGCCCGGTTCATTTCGAGCGATCTTTCAGGAAAAGAAACACCAGGCTTGTAAAGATCCTGTGTGGCGGGGGCGGGAAAATTGTTAAGATCAGGTAAAATGGCCGCCAGCGCTTCGCGCAGCAATGTGAGACTGTAGGGCTTCGGGAGCAATCCCGCGAAGCTGCATCTCCGCAGATCGCCCTCATTCACCGCGCCGGGGTTGCCGGTGACGAGCAGGAGCTTCACCTCCGGCGCGATCTCGTGGAGGTAGCCCCCGAGTTCCAGACCGTTGATGCCGGGCATGTTGAAATCGGTGATCACGCACGCAAACGATTCCGGCGATTCCTCGAAAATACGGATCGCCTCCCCGCCCGAGCGGCAGCAGCGGACCGGCAAGCCGGTGAGATGTTTGACCAGGCAGGCGGTGGTTTCGAGCACAAGCGCATTGTCATCGACGATCAGGCAGTGGTTTTTCATGGGATAGAATGTCTCCTTTTTCTGCCATGATTCAGACCCTGCGCGTGTAAAGGCTGTGTGTGGGTGCAACAGAATATTTGTAAAGGAAATGTAAAACTTCGCGCCACCGTTGCCGTGTGCGATATACTGCGCCGCAAATACAGCCATGCCCCAGCAATCCCATACCGCCCACGCCATGCGCGTGCTGATCATCGACGACGACCGGAAACTCTGCCGGCTGATCCGCGATTACCTCACGCCCATGGGCTACGAAATCACCACCGTGCACACCGGGCCGGAGGGCGTGGAAAGCGCATCGGAAGGGCAATGGCATGCCGTGATCCTCGACGTGATGCTGCCAGGCATGGACGGGTTCGAGGTGCTGAAACAAATCCGCCGCGTGAGCAATGTGCCGGTGCTGATGCTCACTTCGCGCGGCGACGAGGCGGACCGCATCGTGGGCCTGGAAATCGGCGCGGATGATTATCTGCCGAAGACGTTTTCCACGCGAGAGCTCCTCGCGCGGTTGCGGGCTGTCACGCGCCGGATCACCGCCGCACCGCCCGCGAAGGAAACGGCCGCCACGGAATTTGTCGCCGGCCCGTTGCGCGTGAACACGGCGTCGCGCGTGGCGATCATGGACGACCACCCGCTGCCGCTCACGCCGGTGGAGTTCGACCTTCTCGTATCGCTTGTGAGCGCCAAGGGGCGGGTGAAAACGCGCGACTCGCTGCTCGATGAAATCCGCGACCGGAATTACGAGGTGTTCGACCGGTCGATCGACGTCCATATTTCTGCGTTGCGGAAGAAGCTCGGCGATGATCCGAAGACGCCGCGGTTTATACGCACGGTGAGGTCGGCGGGATACATGCTGGTGGATCCGGATAGTCAATGACCATGCGTTTCCCCCTTTACGCCAAACTTCTCCTCTGGTTCTTCCTGAATCTGCTCGTGCTTGCCGTGGCGGGATGGCTGGTGTTTGGCGCGAGATTCCGGCCCGGACTGGATACGTTGATTTCAGGACCTGCGGGCGATCGCATCGAGGCGGTGGCGGATTTGGTCGCGTCCGAGATGCGCCCCGTGGCGCATGAGAAATGGGACTCGACTCTGCAGCGGTTTCAAAGCGCCTATCACGTCAGCTTTTACATGTTCCGGAATGATGGGACGCAGATCGCCGGCGATCCTGTCACGCTCCCAAGTGAAGTCCACGCGCGGCTTGTCGAGCATGGGCCGCGGAACCAGGGGCCGCCGCTAATGCAGCGGGACGCCCCCGCCCCGCCGCCGCCACAGGACAACCCCGACGTGCCACCGCCTCCACCTGCGGGGAAAAATGGGGCAAATCCTCCTCCGCTGGATCCACCCCCGATAAAGCACCCAAAATCCATGATCCACACCTCGAATCCCGGACGCTACTGGGTGTTCGTGCGACTCGCCGGGGTGCGGCCACGCCCGGATGTGATGCCGGAGCCGTGGACTCTCATCACCGTGTCGGACACTATCAATGGCGGCGGCTTGTTTTTCGATCCCATGCCGTGGCTGGAGATGGCGGGCGGCGCGATCCTCATTTCAGCGTTGATCTGGCTGCCGCTCGTGCGGGGGATCACGCGGTTCATTATGAAAATGACGCGGGCCACAGAGCAGATCGCGGAGGGGCGGTTTGATGTGCGCGTCGTGGGAACACGCCGCGATGAACTCGGGGCGCTCGGCGGCGCGATCAACCGCATGGCGGCGCGGCTCGCGGGTTTTGTGGGCGGGCAGAAACGGTTTCTCGGCGACATCGCCCATGAGCTCTGCTCCCCGATCGCGCGCACGCAGGTGGCGCTCAGCATCCTGGAGCAGGAGCCCACGAGCGAGCAACAGGCAGCCTATCTTGCCGATGTGCGCGAGGAGGTGGAGCACATGTCGAACCTCGTGAATGAGCTGCTTTCCTTCTCCAAGGCCGCGATCGGCGGGAAAAGCGTGACGCTAAAGACGGTGAATCTCGCGGATCTCGTCCAGCGCATGATCACCCGCGAAAACCGCGGGATGAAAGGGATCGTGGTGGAGGTGCCCGCCGATCTCAATGTGACTGTCGATGCCGAACTGCTGGCGCGCGCCGTGGGTAATGTGGTGCGCAACGCGATCCGGTATGCAAACCTCGTGGACGCGCAGGAGGATGGCGGGCACAGCTACACCTATCTGCCGAAGCGGCACGGCAAAGAGCTGTCCGCCGGACCCCTGGTTATTTCGGCGGAAGAAAAAGGAGCGCATGTCATTCTTACGATCGCCGACAACGGGCCGGGCATTTCCGAGGCGGCAATCGCGCAGATTTTCGATCCGTTTTACCGGGTCGATACGTCGCGGGCACGCGAGACTGGCGGTGTCGGCCTCGGGCTGGCGATCGTGAAAACGTGCATCGAATCCTGCGGCGGCACTGTGACCGCGCGGAACCGTGAGCCTTCGGGGCTGGAAGTGATCATGACGCTGCCACGGGCAGGCGCATAATGCGCTATTTCAACGTGCGGAGGAAGGCGATCAACGCTCCCACATCCTCGTCCTTGAGCTTCTGGCCGAACTTCGGCATCTCGCCTTTGATGCCGTTTTTGATGATCGCGGTTATGCGCGCGTCGGACTTTCTTACGCCGTGCAAATCCGGGCCTTCGTCGCCTGTTGCGTCATCGGCGTGGCAATGCGCGCAATTCATCAAAAAGAGATGCCTGCCTTGTTCGGCAAGCGCATTCGTGATGGCGGGCGGCGAGGATCTGGTCTCCAACGCAGGCGGCGATTGATGTGCGACGTGGCGCTGCATGAGCAGCGCGAAACCGAAGATTGCGCCAAGGAGAGCGGATGCAACGCCAATGCCTATCGCTGCCGCCACCAACTCGAATGGCATTTGTTTGACGAATGTCTTCATGCCTTAAGCCAGTCGTGCTAATTGCCGATCAGCATTTCGCCGCCCCAGTAGCCGGCGGTTGCGATCAACGCGGAGGCGACCACCATCGCGGCCAGGTAGATTGCGAAGGCGCGCCGGGATGCGTTGTCACCGACGATGATGCGCCACACCGCGAGCGCGATCATCAAGCCGACGCCGGGCCACACGAAGAGGTGATGCTTCGCGATGAGGCCGGTACCGATGAGCGTCCACTTGCTGATGGCGAGCCCGGAGAACACCGCGCCAAATGACGACAACGCCCCAAGGAGGATGAGGTAAAACCCGACGGTGTGAAGTTCACGCCGCCGGGCTTCCCCCGGCCACACATAGCCGGACATGTCGAACAACAACGATACGAGCACGAGAGCGATAGGGAAATGGGTGCTCCCTCCGTGCATTCGAACCCAGAAAGTGTGATCCATAATATGCGCGTCATGCGGGTGTCATCCCAAGGTTGAATCGACGATCGCCAACGAGTGATTTCCCTCGAGGTAGTTGACATCGGTGATGCCGAGCACGCTGCGGAGTTTTCCAGCATCCACCTTCATCGGGCCGGGTTTCGGCGCGGCGCCGGGGGCGGGTTGAGGGAAGGCTGTGGACATCGCGGTGTGGAAGGTGATGTTGCCCTCCACTTTTTTCACGATCTGGTGGATGTGGCCGTTCAGCACCGTGACCGAGCCGAAACGCTTCAACAGTGCGAGCGCACGCGCGCTGTCATCCGTGCCCCAGCCCCATTGCGGATAGACTTCCCAGAGCGGGATATGTGCGAAAACAACGACGGGCATGCTGTTTGAAACGGCTTTCAGGTCGTCCGCAAGCCATGCGAGCTGTTCTTCGCCCAGGATGCCGAGGCCCCCTTCCTTGATATTCACCACGTTGGAAAGGCCGATGAAGTGCGTTCCGTTTTTATCGAAGCTGTAATAACCGGTGCCTTTCGTGCCTTTGCCGAAACGCTCGAGGTATTGTTTGCCGTTGTCGTTGAGCACGTCGTGTTCGCCGGGCACATAGAATACGCGGCCCGCTTTCGCCCCCTTGAGGATTTGCTCCAAGGCGTCGAATTCTTCCGGCTCCGAGAGGTGGGAAAGATCGCCGGTGTGGAGGATGAAGTCCGGAGCTGTGGGGAGCGCGTTGATCTTTGCGACGGCTTCCTTGAGTGTGCCGATCACGTCCTTGTTGGCATCCTTGTTGAAGCCGATGTGGCTGTCGCTGATTTGTACGAATGTGAAATCCGCGGCTGCGGCCAGAGGTTCCGCCGCGCCTGCCGTGGCGGGGCGCAGGAGCTTTGAAGCGAGCACGCCGCCGCTGACGGTCCAGAGGACGCCGGTGCCGGCCCATGCCATGCACTTGAGGAATCCGCGGCGGTCGACGTTGTCTTCGTTGTGATTGTGTAAAATGTGGTCTGACATGGTGGGTCTTTCTTTTTTGTTTGTGTGGGTGAGGAAGTGCACCGATGCTCTTCCTGACTCTCCAACCGGGGACGGCAGGGATTTATTCCCGCTGTGAAACTTTCTTTTTTTGCGGGAATAAAACGGACGGAAATCCGGTCTGGTACTTGATAAGCCAGCCGGGTCTTTTTCAAAAAACAGACCACACCAGACCTGGCGCCTATGAATGAAGATGAATCCACAGCGCAGTTTGAGCAGGCGATCCTGCCGCACCTGGATGCCGCGTACAACCTTGCGCGGTGGCTCACGGGCAACGACCAGGACGCCCAGGATGTGGTGCAGGATGCGTCGTTGCGCGCGCTCAAATTTTTCGGCGGCTTTCGCGGAGGCAACAGCCGTGCGTGGCTGCTTACGATCGTGAGAAACACCTTTTACAACTGGCTGGAAAAAAACAGGCCGCGCGAGGTGAGCACGGCGGGCGACGAGGAACTGCAGACAATGGAGGATCCCTCCGTGGACCCAGCGCTTCTGCTCGCGCGAAGTTCCAATATCGAGGCGGTGCGCAGCGCGATCGCGGAATTGCCGGTGGAGTTTCGAGAAATCGTCGTGCTGCGGGAGTTGGAGGAGTGTTCCTACAAGGAAATCTCGGACGTCGCGGGCGTGCCGATCGGCACCGTGATGTCGCGCCTCGCCCGTGCTCGCAAACAATTGCAGGAAATCCTTACCTCGAAACCCGAAACCGGAGGCCGTCCATGAATTGCCAGGAAATCAAAAATCTGCTCCACGCCTATAGCGACGGTGAACTCGACGCGGCCGGGTGTCTCGAAGTCGAGCGTCATATCCAGACCTGCCCGGGTTGCAAGCAGGCGCTGGAAAACCTATCGGTGCTGAAAAGTGCAATCGCCACGGCAGCGCCGCGATTCAAAGCCCCGACAAATCTTCGCCACGGCATTCTCGCCGCAGCGCGGCAGGCCGCTGCGACGGAACAGCCGCGCGCCACCCGCCCCTGGCAATGGAATACGCTCAATGCCGGGCTCGCAATGGCTGCATCGGTGATGGTCGGCTTTTTCATCGCGCTGCAAATGAACCCCCGCGAAAACAAGGCGCTCCCGATTGGCGAACTCGCCTCCGCGCATGTGCGCTCCCTGCTTGCGACGCATCTTATGGATGTGGTTTCCACGGACCAGCACACGGTGAAACCGTGGTTCGACGGCAAGCTGGACTTTGCGCCACCGGTCAATGATCTCGCGGCGAAAGGGTATCCGTTGGCCGGCGGCAGACTTGATTACATCGGCGGGAGAACCGTGGCTGCGCTTGTTTACAAGAAGGAGAAGCATTTCATCAACCTCTTCATCTGGCCCTCCAGTGGCAGCCAGGGGACCTGGCGCAGGATCAGTGTGAATGGCTATAATCTCATCAACTGGAACACGCCGGACATGACGTTCTGGGCTGTCTCGGATATGAATCCGGGGGATTTGCAGGAGTTTGCCGAAATGTCCAGGGACGCGGCCGAGCCGGGCGAAAGGAAGTAGTCGACCAGTCCTAATCACAATCTTACTCGTAATCGAAAGGGCGGTGGAGGATTACGATTACGAAAATGATTAGGATCAGGAGGAGAAAACTTCCACTCGCCTTGAACCCGCTGTTTTGACTATTCTCCCACCCCGCCGCAAATTTGGGATGCCCTCTTTTGCGACGACTGGAACCTGAATTATGACGTCCGCCGAAATCCGCCAATCCTTCCTCGATTTTTTCAAATCGAAGGAACACACCATCGTGCCCTCATCGAGTCTCATGCCGGACTCGCCGAACCTGCTGTTCACGAACGCGGGCATGAACCAGTTTGTACCCATTTTCCTCGGGCAGGTGAAGTGCCCGTATGCGCCCGGGAGGGCGGCTGATACGCAGAAATGCATTCGCGCGGGCGGGAAGCACAATGATCTCGATGATGTGGGGCTGGATACGTATCACCACACGTTTTTTGAGATGCTCGGGAACTGGAGTTTCGGGGATTATTTCAAGAAGGAAGCCATCGATTGGGCATGGGAACTCGTCGTTGGGCGTTGGAAGTTTCCAGCGGAGCGGCTGTACGCGACCGTGTACAGCCCTGACAAATCGCTGGGTGATCCAAGCGAGTTTGACCAGGAGGCGCATGATTTCTGGGCGGAGAAGTTCACCGCCGCGGGGCTCGATCCCGCTGTACATATCGTGAACGGGAACAAGAAGGACAATTTCTGGATGATGGGCGATACTGGCCCCTGCGGCCCGTGCTCGGAGTTGCACGTCGATCTCACCCCTGCAGGCGATACGAAGGGAAGCCTTGTTAACAAGGGCGACGCGCGATGCATCGAAATCTGGAATCTGGTTTTCATCCAGTTCAATGCGAACCCGAACGGCACGTTCTCGCCGCTGCCCGCGAAGCATGTCGATACCGGCATGGGATTCGAGCGCGTGACGAGCATCATCCAGGGGACGAAGAATTTTTCGGATTTTGCGAACGCGAAAATCTCGAATTATGAGACCGATATTTTCCGACCGATTTTCGATGAGATCGAAAAGCTGAGCGGCAAGAAATACACGAACACGCTCCCCGTCGCCGGCAGCACCGGCGACAACGAGCAGGAGAAGATCGATGTGGCATTCCGTGTGATCGCCGATCACATCCGCACGCTGAGTTTCGCAATTGCCGACGGTATTCAACCCGGCAATACGGATCGCAACTACGTCCTGCGCCGTATTCTGCGCCGCGCTGTGCGTTATGGTCGCACGCTCGGATTCCATGAGCCATTTTTCTACAAGCTCGTGGGTGTTCTCACACGCACCATGGGGGATGTGTTCTCTGAAGTGCGGACGAAACAAAAGCATGTTGAAGAAGTGCTAAAACGTGAGGAAGAGGCGTTTAACAAGACACTGGATAAGGGCATCGAAGAGTTTACAGAGATGATGACCGGAATTGGGCAAGGTGTCGTCATGCCGGGGAACTTTGCTTTCAAACTTTACGACACATATGGCTTTCCGCTCGATCTTACCGAATTGATGGCCCGTGAACGCGGGCTGACTATCGACAAGGAAGGATTTGAAACTCTCATGGAAAAGCAGCGTGCACGCGCACGCGCGGCTCAGAAAAAAGAAGTAATCGAGCTTTCGCAAATCGACACCAAGGATGCGACGCATTTCCTCGGTTACGATCATGCGCATACAGGCGCGGATGTGCAGGAAGTGGTGACGCTCAAGGACAAGACTGTCGTGGTGGTAAACAACTCGGTTTGTTACGCCGAGATGGGCGGGCAGGTGGGGGATGCGGGCGAATTGACCGGGTCGGGAAAACTCTGGCATATCGTCAATACGCAGAAGTCGGGCAATACGTGGCTGCACTTTATCGAGGGTGAGGATGCGCCTTCGGTGGGCGAGCATGTGACGGTGGAATATGATGGTTCGCGGCGCAATGCGATCCAGCGGCATCATACGGTGACGCATTTGCTGCACTGGGCTTTGCATGAGGTGGTCTCGCGCGAGGCTTCGCAGAAGGGGTCGTTTGTGGGGCCGGACAAGCTGACTTTTGATTTTAACAGCGCGGCGCTTACGCCGGCGCAGGTGCGCGATGTGGAGCGGTTGGTGAATGAACGGATTGTGGAAAATGCCGGGGTTTCGTGGACGGAGATGCCGTATGCGGAAGTGAAGGCGCGTCCTGAGGTGATGCAATTTTTCGGGGACAAATACGGCGATACTGTGCGCGTGGTGCAGATCGGGGGGCATGCGGCGAAGCTGGATGGGTACTCGATGGAGCTTTGCGGCGGCACGCATACGCAGGCGACGGGTGAGATCGGACTTTTCCGGATTGTGAGCGAAGCGGCTATTGCGGCGGGAGTACGGCGTATTGAAGCGGTGGCGGGGCTTAATGCCTATGATTTTGCGACGACGGACTCGGAGCGACTGAAGGCGTTTGCAACGAAGCTCAATGCGCCGCTTGGCGAGCTTGAGAAGAAGCTCGATGTGCTGCTTGCGCAGCAAAAGGAACTGGAAAAGGCGCTCAAGGCGGCACAGCAACGCGAGGCGGCGGGAATCTCGAAGGAATTGCTTGCGAACGCGCAAACCGTCAATGGCATGTCCGTGGTGATTGCGCATCTTGGCGCAGCCGACGGTGATGCGCTCCAGAGCGTGGTGGACGCGCTCAAGGGATCGCTGAAGGGCGTGGTCGTGCTTGGCGGCGTGTCGAACGGCGCTGTCTCGCTCGTTGCAAGCGTGAGCCCGGATTTCACCTCGAAAATCCAGGCGGGAAAAATCATCCAGACAATCGCCCCGATCGTCGGCGGCAAAGGCGGCGGCAAGCCGGACAATGCGCGCGGCGGCGGGAAGGATGCCAGCAAGCTGGATGAAGCGCTAACGAAGGCGAAGGAATTGATCGCCTGATACACGACCGTGACGCCGCAGACAAGAACCTCACCCCGCATCTGGGTGCTTCTTGCCCGCGAGGCGCACACGGGGGTGATTTTCCGGCGCGGCCCGTCGGCACAAGTGCAACTCATCCGGTGGGATTTGCAGGATGACAGCTTTAAATGCGGCCAGTGGTTCAAAGGCCGCATCTACGAGCGGCGCTGCGATCTTTCACCGGACGGTAATTACCTTATTTACTTCGCCTCGAAGCAAAAACCGCCGCTGTATTCGTGGACGGCAATCAGCAAGCCGCCCTATTTCACCGCGCTGGCACTGTGGCCCAAAGGCGATTGCTGGAATGGCGGAGGTCATTTTCTCACCAACAAATCATTCGTGCTGGACCACCACGAATTGCAGTCGGAACTTGCGCCCGGTTTCCGGTTGAAAGGCGTGAGCATCGGCGGGCTCGCAACTTTCCGGGGAGAGGACGCGCCGGTATGGGAAACCACGATGCAGCGCGACGGCTGGACACTTTCCCGGCAAGGGCGCCAGCAAAATGCCGGTGGAATCCGTGGGTGGCTGCTCGACCCGCCGGAATGCTGGACCAAGCCGCACCCGAGGAAGCCCCTGCTACTCGAAATGGCGATCCACGGCATCGCAGGAAAGGACCAACGGGGATGGTATCATATCCGTTACCAAGTGATCGCGGCGGAAGGGGACGGCATGCCGGAGATGGACGCGGACTGGGCAGACTGGGACAGGAATGGCGATCTGCTCTACGCAAGAAATGGAAAAATTTACCGCCAGAAATACCGGCATGGAACCTTTCAGGACCCAGTGGAGCTACTCGACACGACGGGGCATCGCTTCGCAAACGTAGACGCACCTGCCAAAGCGAGGAAATGGTGAGATGACATCTCCAAATCAAACGGGGAACATGCCGGATATTTCCACGGTCCCAAGAGACCTAGAAGTTCCCTTCGCGAAAGTCGCGGAACCGGCGCCAGGCGTGCGCTCCATTCAGACCACGGACGGATGGGAAGACACGGACGTTCATCATACGCTTTACCTGCCGGTGGATTGGGAGCCGGACAAAAAATATCCGGTGCTGGTCGATTACCCGGGGAATGGAGGTTACCGGAATGAATTCGGCGATGTTTCGGACGGCACTGTCGAGGGTGTGCGGCTCGGCTATGGCATCAGCGGCGGGCGCGGATTTATCTGGGTCTGCATGCCATTCGTCGAGGTGAAGGATGGGATGAAACAAAACTCCGCCCGGTGGTGGGGCGACGTGGAGGAGACGAAGCGCTACTGCATGGCGACTGTCCGTGATGTGTGCGCGCGGTTCGGCGGCGATGAGCGGACGGTGGTGCTGTGCGGGTTTTCGCGCGGGGCGATTGCGTGCAATTACATCGGGCTTGGTGATGATGAAATCGCGAAGATTTGGCGGGGGTTCATCTGCCACAGCCATTATGATGGCGTGCGGGGATGGCCGCATGCCGACTCGGACCCGGCATCCGCACTCGCGCGATTGAAGCGCCTCGGCAACCGGCCGCAATTCATCAGCCACGAGATCTCGACGGATGATGTGCAGCAATGGTTGCGCAGCACCGGCATTGCAGGGCGCTGGACGATCGAGACGCTGCCGTTCCGCAATCACACTACGGATTGGGCGCTGTGTGATCTGCCGATACGGCGCAAAGTGCGGGAGTGGCTGGATGGGGTGCTTGCGATTTCTTAAGGGATTATCCAGTGGACAATGCGTGCAATATAGCGCGTCCTTCCTGTTGTCACGCGCGTCCGGGGTCTCAGACCCCGGCTACAGGGCAACTATTTTTTCAACGCTTTCTTGAACCGTTACTCGATGCTGAAAAGGATCGACGCGGTCTTGCCATCGGCGACCACGCTCAGCAAGTAACTGCCTGCGGCGAGCTTCTGCTTGTCCATGGTGCCCGCGAGCGATCCTTTATTCGTGTTTTGAAGGAGAATTACCGCGGGAGATCCGCCGGGGACGGGTTCGCCCTTTTCGTTGACCTTGCTGACGTTGATGATGGTCATCGCCGCGCCGGTGGTGACCTCGATAGCTGCGTCGTTCTTCACCGGCTTGGCCAGCCTGGCAAAAGGTTCGCCGGCTTTATAAACTGCGGCCTGACCACCCACGCTGACGGCAAAGGGCAACGCGGTGGTATCCTGCGCATGCAATTGCGCAAAGCCGAGGAGGATGGCTATAAGAAAACTGAATGGGAGGATTTTCATAGGTAATGGAAATTAATCGTTGAGATGAACAAGGTGTAACAACCGACTTCGGACGTCAAGCGGGCAAAACAGCCACCCGATGAAGGTCTTGCCGGCCTGAACAGGCTGATTTAGCATTCCTCCCAATGCATTTTCCAAAATTCTGGACAAAGGCAAAGGAGGGGGACGTGAGCGCGTGGGGATGGTCCGACGCGAGCCTGGAGGATGCAATTGCGAAGGCCTCCACGCAACTCCAGCGCATCCGTGACTGGATCTCGAGGAACGGTGACGAAAGACTGGAGAGATATGGATACCCGGGCAGGCCGATGCGGGAGGAAGTGCTGCGTGAGTTTCAGGATGCCAGCGGGCAGACTATCGCGGCGGTTTCGCGCAACAGTTACGGCTGCCTTGTGTTAAATACTGCAAACATGATGTTCGTGGATGTCGATCTTCCGGAAAATGGGGGCAACTTGGGAGGATTTCTTGCGAACCTGTTTGGCCGCAGGAAGCAAAAGCCCGCGACGGAATCCATTGAAGATCAAATTACATCCAGAGTGCAATCGTGGCTGCAAACACATCCGCAATGGGGCTGGCGTGTTTATCGCACATGCGCCGGGGTGCGTCTGCTCGCGACGCACCAGCCCATTGAACCGCAGGAGCCGCTTGTTGAAGAGGCGTTCCGGGCATTCGATGCCGATCCCTTGTACCGCAATCTGTGCGCCCAGCAGGAATGCTTCCGCGCGCGACTGACGCCAAAGCACTGGCGCTGTGATATCGACAAACCGCCGGCGCCCTGGCCGTGGGAGAACGCCGGGACCGAGGGGGCTTTCCGGGGTTGGGAGCAGCGCTATCTGAATGCGGCGAAGGATTACGCCACGTGCCGGCTGGTCGGGCATTTCGGCCTTGCGGAAATTCACCCGGAGCTTCGCGAACTCGTGGAGTTCCACGACAGGGCCACCCAAGTGGGATCGGAAATGCCACTGGCATGAAAACAAGACATATGGCGATTTTGTCCGTGCTTCTTACATTGCTGTCCGGCTGCAAGCCGAAGCAGCCGCCCAAAGTCCCGGACCTGCATTTTCCAGTCGCGGTGCTTTTTTCCAACTCATCCACCGTGCCCTACAAGGATGCCGACGATCTAGGCATCATGCACGTGAACCTCCTCGTGATGACGGACCAACATCCTACGCTCATCGATTCCAATTTCGATATCTACACCATGGAGCATTTGCGATCCACGCATGGCGGGCTCTGGCTCATGGCGCACCCGAGTGGGAATACGGAGGTGGAGTTCACCCTGCTGCGCGCGCAGAAGAGCGGGCTGGAGGCTGCGCGCGCGGCGATGCGGGCCCAACTCGACAAACAAACGTGGCGCGGTGATCTCGACAAGCAACGCGCGGCTCTGGCGGCACAGACGACGCTGAACGGGATGATTGAGATCTTGCGCAGCAATGAAGCGGCAGACGGAAAATAAACTGCAAAGGGGGTCGGAAAATAGTTAGAGATCGATTCGACTGCGCTCCGCAAGGCCTCCGCTAAAACCGAAGAACACGTTAAGCCGCCCGCCTCCGCCCACGGCTTCATCTCGCTTCGCTCGATTCACGATGACCACGTACGAAAGAGAGAAAATACGCCGGTTTATTTTGATGCACCCGGGAGGGTTGCGTCCTTCACCAGCAGCTTGCGGTCCTTGCCGTTGCCGGTAAGCGACATGCGGTAGATTGATGGCGATTTTTCGCCTGCGGCCTGGCTGACGAATACGATGGCGTCGGGGCCAAGCCAGTGGCTGTCCCAAGCGTAGAGCGTTTTCGGTGTAACGCGTGTCACTTTTTCTGTTGCGAGATCGAGGGTCCAGATCGAGGGCGGCGGGCCGTCCCAGCCTTTGCGTTCCTTCTCGTCCATCTCGATGTCCATGAGGAGCGTTTTGCCATCGGCGGACATATTGAGGCGGACGTTGCCGCTCATGCCTCCCCTGGGCACGAGTTTTTCGACCTTCCATTTTTTCAGCACTTTTGCGTTGAGATCGAGCTGGTAGAGGTTCTCCATGTCCTGGCAGAAAAATGATTTGCTGTCGGCAGCCCATGCCCCCGCCCAATAGGTGACGTGTTTCGGCTCGGATTTCTGCACGGAGCGGAACCCGGTGCCATCGGCATTCACCAGGCCGATCTGCCGGTCGTTATTTTCGTAGTAGTAAAACAGTATGCTCGCGCCGTCAGGGGACCAGAGCGCCTCCATACAATTGTCGCTCGGGATGTCCTTGAGGATGGTCACGCTGCCGGTGGAAAGGTCGGCGACGGCGATCTGGCGATGGGCCGGCTGGCCGATGGCCTGCACGGTGTTGAAGACTAGTTTGGAGCCGTCCGGCGAAAGATCGGGGGATTGGCCGCCGGAGATTTTTTTCGCGCCGGTGCCGTCGATTGCCGCGACCCACACGGCGTTGTCGTATTCGTAGGCAAGTTTTTGCGGGGCGTCCGCGCCGTATGCTGCGGAGGCGATGAGGGAACAAATGACCAGGAGTGCTTTTTTCATGGGATTTACATAGCAACCCGGAAGCGCCGCGGTTATTTCAACGCGGCCCAGACACGGTGCACGTCGTCGTGGTCGTCGAGCGATTGCAAAAATTCGCCGACCTCGGCCCGATGCTCGTCGGAGAGCGTGGGAAATTGTTTCGCGACGTAGCCAAGCTCGCTTGTCACTACGGTCCAGCCGTTGGCCGCCAGCCATTTGGTTGCCGCGGCGGTTGCCGTGCGCTCGGTAATGAACCGCGCGCCGGTGGCGTCCGCCGGAATGTCGTCGTTCTGCTGGTGGGTGAGCGGCTCGACTTCGTTTGCGCCGGCTTCGATCGCGGCGCCCTCGATGTCCACGTTTGCTTCGGCATGATACGCCTCGACGAGGCCGACGTGGTCGAACAGGAATTTGTTGCTGCCCGGCGCGCCGAGCTGGCCCTTTTTGAAAAGCAGGCGCATTTCCGGCGCGGTGCGGTTGTTGTTGTCGGTCATCACCTCGACGATGAGCGGCACCTTGTGCGGCGCGTAACCCTCGAAAACGATATGCTCGAGGATGAGCTTCTCGTCGCCGATGCCCGCGCCCTTCTTGACCGCGCGCTCGATGACATCGCGCGTGACGCTGGCCCTGCGGGCTTTTTCGATGGCGGTAAAAAGGCGCGCGTTACCCTCCGGATCAGGCCCGCCGAGCTTGGCGGCGACCATGATTTCCTTCACCAGTTTTCCTACAAGCTGGCCTTTTTTGAGACCAGCGACTTCACGTTTGGCATGGAGCCATTGACGACCCATATAATCAAGATGTAGCGGCTATTTGTGGCTTATTCAATAGGTAAGCTGCGATTTATTTTTTGAACTTCACTGTCAAAAACTCAACGCGCCGGCAAGACGACAAAGGAGCGTGTTTTTCCCCTGCATATGAAGAGAAGCACCTGCTGATCACCGCCCTTCAATTGTTTTACAAAATTTTCGAAATCCTCCACGGATGCCACCGGCTTGTGGTTGATCTCCTCGATCACGTCCCCCACCCTGAGTCCCTCGGACACCTGTGCGGCAAGGGAGTCGGGGTTGATCTCCGTGACGACCACGCCCTTTACATTTTCCGGCAGACTTGCGCGACGCGCGGCGGGGATTTCCGCGACAAAGACACCGGAGAAGATATTCTCCTCCACCGCAGGAGTCGCGGATGCCAGGGGCATTGGCGGCGCGGGTTGCTGCACCGCCTGCAAATCGGCAGGTTGTTCTGCGATTCCGGCATTCAGGATGACATCCTTACCTTCACGGACGACCCCGATTTCCACCTTGGTATTCACGGGGGTCTCCGCCACGCGGGCGTGCAAATCCTGGATGCTCCGGATGAGCGCGCCGTTGAATTTTGCAATGACATCTCCACTTTTCACCCCGGCTTTTTCAGCGGGGGAACCGGGTGTCACCTGGGTGACGAGGGCTCCGTTCAAGTCGCTCGTTCCAAAGTGGCCGGCAAGCTCTGGTGTGAGCGGCTGGATCGACACGCCCAGATAGCCGTGCACGACGCGCCCCAGCTTGATGATGCTCTCGAGCGTGCGGCGGGCCACGTTGGACGGGATAGCAAATCCCAGCCCCTGCGAGCCGCCGCTCTGCGATGCGATGCGGGTGTTGATGCCGATGACTTCGCCGTGCAGGTTGACCAGCGGGCCGCCGGAGTTTCCCTCGTTGATCGCGGCGTCCGTCTGGAAAAAGCCCATGGTGCTGTCGTCGAAGACCCGCGATTTCGCCGAAATGATGCCGCGCGTGACGGTCTCCTGGAGCCCGAGGGGATTGCCGATGGCGAAGGCGAGCTGGCCGACCTTGACCTGGTCCGAATCGCCCATGGGCAGTGGCGCCAGGTTTTGCGCATCGATTTTCAGCACGGCGATATCGGTGTCCGGGTCGGTACCGATGATTTTAGCGGGCTCCACGCGCCCGTCGCTAAGTTCCACCTGGATTTTATCCATGTCGGAAACGACGTGGTTGTTCGTGATGATATGGCCTTCCTTCGAAACGATGACGCCTGAGCCGAGCGACACGCGATTCTGCTCCCGCGGCACGCCCTGCAGCCGGTGATGAAACAGGAATTCATACGGGTCGAACGTGTAACCGGCCTGCACCCGCTTTGAAGTGGTGATGCTGACGACAGACGGCACCACCGCGGCCACGAGCGTGGTGTATTCGTGGTCGATGGAGGAAAGAATCTGCACATCCTTGGGCGACAGGTTTGTCGCAGTGCCAGGCGTATAGCTTTCCGCAGCGCGTTTCTCCATGCGCCGGTGATTCCAATCGTACAGGGCTGCGAGAAAGATCGCCACGATGATTACAAAAAACAGGAATCGTCTCATAAAAAATCAACTGACCTGCGAGAGAACCAGTTTCCCGCCCTGCAGAATCTTCTCCCGAAAATATTGATTTTCCGGCTGCTGTAAATGCGGATCAGCCTTGAAAATGGCGGTGGCGGCTTTTCTTGCGAGCTTGATCAGGTCGCCATCGGAGAGCAGGTTGCCGATCTTGAGCGGTGGCAGGCCGCTCTGGGCGGTGCCGAGGATGTCGCCTGGGCCGCGCAGCTTCAAATCCTCCTCGGCAATTTCAAATCCGTCGGAAGTGCGTTCGAGTGTTTTCAGTTTTTCGATCGCTTCGTCGTTTCTGGCGGAACTGATCAGGATACAATACGACTTGTGCTCACCGCGCCCGATGCGCCCGCGAAGCTGGTGGAGCTGGGCGAGGCCGAAACGCTCGGCATTTTCGATGAGCATGATGTTTGCGTTCGGCACGTCGATGCCGACCTCGATGACTGATGTCGCAATGAGGGCCTTGCTATCGCCTTTGCGGAAACGCTCCATGATGGACTCCTTCTCCGCAGGGTCGATGCGTCCGTGCAAAAGCTCGCAACGCATCGGCTGCAAAAGCTCGCGCCATTTTTCGAACTCGCGCGTCGCAGCCTTTGCCTCGAGTTTTTCGGATTCGTCGATGAGCGGATAAACGATGTATGCCTGGCGTCCCTTTTCCAGTTGCTCGCGGATGAACTTGATCACCTCGGGGAGCTTGGCCTCGTCGCGCACGGCGGTGACGATTTTACCGCGATTCGCTGGCATTTCGTCGAGCGTGGAGACATCGAGATCGCCGTAAATGGTCATGGTCAGCGTGCGGGGGATGGGCGTCGCGGTCATCACGAGTACATCGGGCACCACGGGCTGGTCGATGAGCCGGGCACGCTGCATCACGCCGAACTTGTGCTGCTCGTCGATCACAACGAGGCCGAGTCGGGAAAATTCCACGCTGTCGTAGAGCAATGCGTGGGTGCCGATGATGATTTGGGGGGAGTCTTTTTCCTGAGTATTGCCATCAGACGCCGTTTGAAACAATGGCAGCGGGCCGGTGTTGTCGCTGCGTGAGCCGGTGCGCAGTGCGATGCTGATGCCGAGCGGCTCGAGCATGCGCCGGAAATTAAGGTAATGCTGCTCGGCGAGGATTTGCGTCGGGGCCATGAGTGCGGTCTGGTAGCCGGCCTCGACGGCGAGCAGCATGGCGGAGAGGGCGACGATCGTCTTGCCCGAGCCTACGTCGCCGTGCAACAGGCGGTTCATCGGATGTGGCGCAGCGAGATCCTCGCGGATTTCAGCGATGGTGCGCTTTTGCGCGCCGGTAAGCGGGAATGGCAGGGCTGCGTGAAGTTTTTCGAGCAATACTCCTGTGCCGCAGTGGGCTTCTCCCGGGCGCGCGATTGTTTCCGCTCGTTTCGCCGCGACATACATCTGCATCGCAAAAAATTCGTCCAGGACAAGATGCCGGCGTGCGCTTTCGAGCATTTCCGAATCATCCGGAAAATGAATCTGCCTCAAGGCCGTGGCAAGCGGCATGGAATCAAGCTTAGGCGGCAGACGATTTTCGATCTGCGAATCATCGATCTGTTCCAGCGTGCGATAAATGAGCGTTCTCAGCAGCCGGGGCGGAACCCCCTCGGTCGCCGCATGGATGGGGGCAATGCGCTTCAAATGAATCGAGATGTCCGCATCATTTTCCACGATTTCGAAGTCGGGGTGGTCGATGACGATTTTTTTCGCGCGCAACTTCGGTTTGCCGTAAACGACGAGGCGCTGGCCGCTGGCAACCATCTTCTGGATGAAATGCATATTGAACCACCGGCATGTGAGGGACGGGGTCAACGCGTGCGATTCCTCTTCCTCCAAGATCACCTCCACCATTTTTTTCCAGCCGCCAAGCTGCTTCACCGCCACCTTGGTGACTGTGCCGCAGACGCACACGGGCTTGTCGCTTTCATCCGCCGGGAAGCGGTCGAACTGGCGGCGATCCTCGTAGCGGCGCGGAAAATGTGTCAGCAAATCTCCGACTGTGACCAGACCGAAACGTTCAAGCGGACGCGCACGCTGGGGCGTGATCCATTCGAGTTCCGCGAGTGGGGTGGCGAGATTCATTGCGAGGAGCGTATCGCATGAATTTGCACCTGCAAACTCACAGTGTCGCGAAATTCGTTGCGTTCCACGCGGAAGGCGATGTCCCACGGCGGACGCGGGAGTTCGGTCCCCGCGCCATTAAAATAGATGGCTGAAGTTTTGCCGCGGTTCTGGCGCAAGCTGAAAAGCAGATGTTTTTCCTTGAGCACGCGTGGCTCCGCCAGCGGTTTTACGCCACGGGAGAAAAGCATGGGCTGCGGATTGCCAATGCCGAATGGCTGAAGCAGATCATGCTGGTCAAGAAATTCGAGATCGAGATCGGAGAACTCCACCTCGCTGTCGAGGCGCAGGCGCGGCTGCAGATCATCGTCGGAAAGCAGAGCGCGCGCGCAATCCAGAAACGCGCGCTGGAATTCCGGGAAACGTTCCTGCCGGATGGTCAACCCAGCTGCCATTTCGTGACCGCCGAATTTTTCGAGGTGGGCCCCACACTGCGTCAATGCGTGAACGAGCGAAAAGCCCTCGATGCTGCGGCCGCTACCCTTGCCGATTCCGTTTTCATCGAATCCAATCACGAACGTAGGGCGGTGGAAATTTTTTGAAAGACGTGATGCCACGATGCCGAGCACGCCGGGATGCCAGCCGCTTTCCCCTATGACGATGGTTGCATCACGCGCCTCGACAAAATTGGCGGCCACCATCTTTTCAGCCGCGTGAAGCGTGCGCTGCTCAACGAGTTGACGCTCCCTGTTTTGCAGGTCAAGGCCGGACGCCAGTATGCTGGCTTGCGATGCATCCTCCGTGAGCAAAAGTTTCAACGAATCCTCGGCGGTACCGAGCCGGCCTGCGGCATTGAGACGCGGGCCGAGACGGAACCCGACATCTACCGGACGGATGGGCGCGCGAACACCCGCGACATCCATCAACGCGCGCAAGCCAGTCCACCGGGTCTTCTCCATTTGTTGCAGGCCTTTCTGGACAAGAATCCTGTTTTCATCGACCAGCGGAACGATATCAGCCACGGTGCCCAGCGCGACGATGTCGAGATACTCCCGCAGATCGAACCCGCCCAGCGGGCGCAATTTGAGCAGTGCGTGGCAGGCCTTGAACACGATACCGGCCGTGCAAAGGTAGTGGAACTTATCGCCGAGTTTTGGATTCACCAGTGTACAATCGGGTGTTCCGGATTTAATTTCGTGGTGATCGAAAACAATCACGTCCACACCGCCGGACTTCAGTGCCGCGATCTCCGTAGCGGAGGAGGTGCCGCAGTCGAGGGCGATGAGTAATTGCGGATGCAACGTATTCAAACAGCGGTTAATCCCCTCGGGACCGAGACCGTATCCCTCGTCCATCCGTTGCGGCAGAAATGTGCCGGGATCCGCGCCGAACGCGCGTAACATGCGCGTAAACAGCGCGAGCGATGCCACGCCGTCCACGTCGTAGTCGCCGTACAATACGATGCGCTCCTTCCGGTCCATCGCGGCGAGGATGCGCTCCGCCGCGGCGCGCATACCTGGCAATTCAAACGGATCGCCGAGTGATTTCAGCTTTGGCTGCAAAAAAATCTGCGCGGCTGCCGCATCGCGATAACCCCGCCTGCACAGCAGCGACGCGAGAAAGGGCTCGATTCCCAGCTCACGCGCGAGTGAAGCCGCGAGCTTTGCGTCAACGGGGTCGCCAGCGATCCACTTCACTCCGAGATTTTCCCCAGTATGCCGAAGCAGCGCGTGACCAGCGCCGTCCAGCCTGTTTGATGGCTCGCCCCGAGACCGCGGCCCGTCTCGCCGTGGAAGTATTCGTTGAACAGCACGAGGTCGCGCCAGTGCGGATCGTCCTTGTAGCGGGGATCGCCGCCGTGGCACGGGCGCGCACCGTTTTCATCGGGCACGAAGATGCCCGCCAGGCGCGCCGCGAGTTCCTTTGCAACGTCGCCGAGGTTCATCATTTTCCCCGAACCGACGGGACATTCCACCTGCATGGTGTCGCCGTAGAAATGGTGATAACGCTCCAGCGCCTCGATGATCAGGTAATTGATCGGGAACCAGACCGGGCCACGCCAATTTGAATTTCCGCCGAAGAGGCCGCTGCGCGACTCACCCGGCTCGTAGTCGATGCCGAGATCCTGGCCGCCGATCCTGACGCTGTAGGGATGATCCCCGTAAGCGCGGGACAGGGAACGGATACCGTGTGGCGAGAGGAATTCCTTTTCATCGAGCACATAGCACAGCACGCGCATAAGCCGCTCGCGGGACGGGATCGCCAGCAAACGGTGCTCGCAGCCTCCCTCGCCCTCCCCTCCCTTCACCATGTAGGAAATGTGCTGCGCGAGATCCTTGCGGTTCTCAAGGAACCATCGCATGCGTTTGCGGAAACCGGGCAGATTCGCAATCTGGTCCTGCTCCAGCACTTCCACGGCGAGGAGCGGGATCACGCCCACGAGCGACCGGACGCGCAACGGGTTTGATTTTCCCTCGATGAGCAACTGGTCGTAATAGAAGCCGTCCTCCTCGTTCCACAGACCGCAGCCGCCCACGGCGTTCATTGCATCCACGATGTCGACAAAGTGCTCGAAAAACTTTGAGGCGATGTCCTCATATGCGGGGTTCGTGTTCGCCAATTCCAACGCCATCGAGAGCATGGTACCGCAGTAGAACGCCATCCACGCGGTGCCGTCCGCCTGCTCGAGATACTGGCCGTTTGGCAGCGGGCTGGAGCGGTCGAAGAGGCCGATATTGTCGAGCCCGAGGAAACCGCCGGAGAAGATGTGCCTGCCCTGCACGTCCTTGCGGTTCACCCACCATGTGAAATTCAGCAGCAGTTTCTGGAACGTCCGCTCCAAAAAGAGCGTGTCCCGTTTCCCGTGCGGAGAGCCGATCTTGTAGGCGCGCCAGCAGGCCCATGCGTGCACGGGTGGATTTACGTCCGAAAAATTCCATTCGTAGGCGGGAATCTGGCCATTCGGGTGCATGTACCACTCGCGCAGAAAGAGGATGAGCTGCGATTTCGCGAAATCGGGATCGATGCGTGAGAACGGGATCATGTGAAACGCCAGGTCCCATGCGGCGTACCAGGGATACTCCCATTTATCGGGCATCGAGATCACGTCGCCATTGAAAAGGTGCGGCCAGTCGAAATTGCGGCTCTGCGCGTGGCCGGGCGGGGGCGGAGGCATTCCCGGATCGCCCGCGAGCCAGTCCTTTACGATGTAATTGTAATATTGTTTCGACCAGAGGAGTCCTGCATACGCCTGGCGCACCACGCGGCACTGCTCACCGGAGAGGGTCGGGGGAAGTTTCGTGGCGTAAAACTCGTCGGTTTCACGGATACGCGTGGAAAAGACTTCGTCGAATCCCGTAAACGGATTTTGCGGCATTTCATTTTCCGGCGAGAGGCGCAAGCGCAATATGACGGATTGTCCCGCGGGGATTTCCAGCCGGTAATGCGGCGCGGTTTTCGTGCCGGTGTTCTGCGGGTTCACCGCCCCGGCGTTCCCGTGGATGACGAATTCGTGGAACGCGTCCTTCACGTACGACGACGAATTTTTTGCGTTAAACAACCGTTGTTCGTTTGTGTCGTTTTCCGTGAACAGGAACGCCGCCTGCGTCTCGACTGCGAGACGAAAATTGCCAAGTGTTGTGTGACAAGCCAGCAGAGCAGAAGGACCGGCCTGCTTTATCAAGGGCCTGGGCAGACATCCCTCGTGGCTGCATCCCCAACTCCACGTATTGCGAAACCAGAGCGTCGGCAGCACATGGATCGTGGCCGTCTCCGGGCCCCGGTTCGCTACGGTGATGCGGATCAACATGTCGTCCGGAGCGGCCTTGGCGTACTCAGCAAAGACATCGAAGTAGCGGCCCTCCTCGAATACCCCGGTGTCTATGATTTCGTACTCCCGCTCCTCCTTGCCGCGGCGTCCGTTTTCCTCCACGAGGTTTTTGTACGGATATTCGGCCTGCGGATATTTGTAGAGCGCCTTGAAGTAGGAATGCGTAGGCGAGGAATCGAGGTAGAAGTAGCATTCCTTCACATCCTCGCCATGATTTCCCTGCGGATTACTGAGGCCGAAGAGCCGCTCCTTCAGGATCGGGTCGCGGCCGTTCCACAAAGCGAGGGCGAAGCAGAGGCGGCACTCGCGATCCGCGATCCCAAGCAGGCCATCCTCACCCCAGCGATAAGCACGGCTGCGGGCCTGGTCGTGCGGCAGGTAATTCCAGGCGTCGCCGGTGGCAGAATAATCCTCGCGCACGGTGCCCCACTGACGTTCGGAAAGATACGGACCCCATCGCTTCCAGTTTTTTTCACGGCCTGCGTCCTCCCGTAAGCGGGTCACTTCCTGAATGTCCGGGGCTGTGGTTTCCATAAGTTTTGCGAACACAACTTCTCGACAGCATTACGCTGACTTCTTAGAGTTTCGCGCCAACTTACCGAACTTATGAACATCGATCCAGCGAAGCCATTAAAAAATCAAAAGGCCCTCGTTACGGGCGCAAACTCCGGAATTGGCGAAGGCACCGCAAAGGCCCTGGCCGCTGCGGGCGCGGCGGTAGTTGTCAATTACGTCACCAATCCCGATGCGGCGAAGCAGGTGGTGAACGACATCAAGGCGGCGGGAGGCGAGGCCATGGCGATCCAGGCCGACGTGAGCAGCGAGGAGCAGGTGCAGGCAATGTTCAAACAAATGATCGAGGCTTACGGCACCATCGATATCCTCGTGAACAACGCAGGGTTGCAAAGGGACGCCGCTTTCCAAGACATGACGCTCGCGCAATGGAACACGGTGATCGGGATCAATCTCACCGGGCAATTTTTGTGTGCGCGCGAGGCCGTGCGGGAATTTCTGCGCCGCGGCATGAAGCCTGAAATCTCCTGCGCGCTCGGCAAGATCATCTGCATGAGCAGCGTGCACGAGGTCATTCCCTGGGGTGGCCACGTGAACTACGCATCCTCCAAAGGCGGTGTGATGCTGCTGATGAAAAGCATGGCGCAGGAACTCGCGCCGAAGAAAATCCGCATTAACAGCGTCGGGCCGGGGGCCATCAAGACGCCGATCAACCGCTCCGCATGGGACACTCCCCCAGCCCTCGCCGAATTGCTGAAGCTCATCCCCGACGGCCGCGCGGGAGAGCCAGAGGACATCGCCCGCGCCGTGGTGTGGCTGGCTTCGGACAACTCGGATTACATCACGGGCACCACATTGTTTGTGGATGGCGGAATGACACTTTATCCGGGGTTTGCGACGGGCGGGTAGGTCGCGCCCCAAAATCCGGCTTGCGGTCCTTCTGGCCCCGATTTAAGGTCGGGAACAATGTTTGCACGTTTGACAAGCCGACTTACGACGCTCCGGGGAGACCTCGGAGCCATTTTCGTTTCGTAAAGTCGGCTGTGCTGCTCCCGGTGGAGGCGGTTACTGCCGCGTAAAACAACCTGTTTTTCCACCAAGAAAGTTTTCCGTATGATTTCAAAACCAAGCAGCAAATATCGTCCCTTTCCGCCGGTGCAATTGCCGGACCGGCAATGGCCCAACCGTACCCTGACCAAGGCGCCAATCTGGTGCAGCGTCGACCTGCGCGATGGCAACCAGGCGCTCGCCGTGCCGATGAATGTCTCGCAAAAGCTCGAGCTGTTCGACGCGCTGGTGAAGTGCGGGTTCAAGGAAATCGAAGTCGGTTTCCCGGCGGCATCGAACACCGAATACGAGTTCATGCGCCGCCTCATCGAGGGCAACCGCATCCCCGATGACGTAACGATCCAGGTGCTCGTGCAGGCGCGCGAGGATTTGATCGAGCGCACGGTGCAGTCGCTTGTCGGGGCCAAGCGCGCGATCATCCACATGTACAATTCCACATCGCCCGCGCAACGGCGTATCGTTTTCGGGCTGGAGAAATCCGACATCCTGAACATGGCCACCCGGGGGACTCAGTGGGTGAAGGACCGCGTGCCGCGCCTGACCGGCACGGATGTGACGTTCCAGTATTCGCCGGAGAGTTTCTCGGCGACCGAGGTGGAGTTTTCACTCGAGATTTGCGAGGCGGTGATGGATGTCTGGAAGCCGACGCCGCAGAAGCGGATCATCCTGAATTTGCCGGATACCGTGGAGGTGGCGATGCCGAATGTGCACGCGGACCAGATCGAGTGGTTCTGCCGGAACATGAAGAACCGGGAGTCGGCGATCATCAGCCTGCACACTCATAATGACCGCGGCACCGGCGTTGCCGCGACCGAGCTGGGCCTGCTGGCGGGCGCGGAGCGTGTCGAAGGCACGCTCTTTGGCAATGGCGAGCGCACGGGCAATCTCGATATCGTGATCGTCGCGATGAACCTGTACATGAACGGCATTGATCCCGGGCTCGATTTTAGGGACATGAACCACTATGTGGACGTGTACGAGCGGTGCACGGGCATGACCGTGCCGCCCCGCCAGCCTTACGCGGGCGAACTGGTGTTTACGGCGTTCAGCGGTTCGCACCAGGATGCGATCAAGAAGGGTTTCGCGGCGTGGAAAAAGAATGCCCAGGAGTCCGGTGGCGATGCGATCTGGGACATCCCTTACCTGACGGTTGATCCGGCCGATATCGGGCGGCATTACCGGGAAGTGATCCGGGTTAACAGCCAGTCCGGCAAGGGCGGGGTGGCGTATCTTCTCGAAAGCGAGTTCGGCATAGAATTGCCGAAGGATATGCAGCGTGAGTTCGGGCCACTGGCGAACGACGAGGTGGACCGCCTCGGTCGCGAGGTCACGGGCGGCGAACTGCGCGAAATTTTTGCAAAGGAATACCTGAACCGCACGGAGCCGTGGAAGCTGATTCATTTCCATGCCGATGGCGTGGATGGAGTTTTCAAGTGCCGCGCGTCGGCGCTGCGCAACGGCGAAGAAGTCCGTTTCAGCGGCGAAGGAAACGGGCCGATCGCCGCGCTGGTGCACGGGTTACACCAGATCGGATCACCCGCATTCGAAGTGGCAAATTTCAAGCAGCACGCGTTGAGTTCCGGCACCGAGGCCAGCGCGATCGCATACATCCAGATCAAGCTCGCCGACGGCAGTACCCGCTGGGGCGCTGGCATCGACACGAACATCGAGCTGGCCCCGATCAAGGCCGTGCTCAGCGCGCTGAACCGGGCTGAAAAGCGATAAAAAACCTCCATGAAAATCCTGGCACTCTTCGCGGTCCTAACCCTCGGAGCCGCCATATTGCAGGCGGATGAGAAATCTGCCGTGCATGACTCACCGGAGCGCAGGCATGCGTTCGAACTGTACGATCATTTCAAGATGGTGGAGGCAATGCCGTTGCTCCAGAAGCTGGCGACGGAAAATCCAAATGACATCGCCGTCTGGGAACGGTTGGGAATGGCGATGCTGAATTACGCAAGCAGTCTCGATGACCCCGCGCTGGCCAAGCTGGCTCGCGCAAAGGCCCGCGCCATTTTCCTGAAGGCGAAGGAAATGGGTGATACGAGCAATCTCGTGGAACTCTTCGCCGAGATTCCGGAAGACGGCGGCGATGTGACGTTCTCCCCGCGAGCGGAAGTGAACAAGGCGATGCAGCAGGCTGAGGCCGATTTTGCAAAAGGCGATCTCGACAAGGCGATCGAAGGCTACATGATCGCGCTTTCACTCGATCCGAAGCTCTATGATGCCGCCCTTTTCATGGGCGACGTGTATTTCAAGCAGGACAAACAGAATCTCGCCGGCGAATGGTTTGACCGGGCGATCAAGATCAACCCGGACCGTGAGACGGCGTACCGCTACTGGGGTGATTCGCTGGTCATGGCGAAAAAGGTGAAGGAGGCCCGCACCAAATTTATCGAGGCTGTGATCGCGGAGCCGTATGCGCGACGCTCATGGGTCGGGATCACCCAATGGGCGGAGAAGATCGGCGAAAAACTTCATCACACGCCACTGCACGATCCCGCCAATACCGAAGTGAAAGGCGGCAACCTGAAGATGAACCTCGACACGATGAACAAGGAGGGTGATCCGGTGGCGGCGGCGTGGCTGGCTTACGGCGTTGAGCGCGCCCTGTGGCAGAAGGAAAAATTCAGGAAGGAGTTCCCAGGCGAGCCCCAATACCGGTTTACGAGCGCTGAGGAATCGGACTCGCTGCATACGCTAGCCGCTGTGCTTGCAGAGCAGAAATCCAAGGGTGCCATTTCTGATACACCACCCGCACTCACCGAGCTGATGCGCGTGGACGAGGCGGGACTGCTGATGCCATACGTGTTCCTGTTCCGGGCCACGGAAAGCATTGCCAAGGATTACCCGGCTTATCGCGCCAGGCATCGCGACACAATCCGGCGCTATCTCAATGAATATGTAGTTCCCCGCTTGGAATAGTTTTCCCGTGAGGGGCTTTGACTGTGGGGCGAAAGGGCTGTAGGTATGAAACACGTGAAACGAAATCTCATTTCACTGGGTTCGATCGGGGCACTGGTGCTGGTGCTATGGGGGTGCACGACAACGCATGAACCGACGGCTTACACGACAGAAACTTTAAGCCAGGGTCTAGCCCCCGCCGCGGTGAATTTGAGGCAGTTGCTGGTGCCCGCGGGGCGCTACGGGCGGCATATTGAGTTTCCGCTGCATGCGACCTACATCACAATCCACAGCACGGACAACCGCAATGCGACGGCGCTCCAGCATGCGCATGGGATGGCCGTGGGTGCATTCCGCGCACGGACGAAGTGGAACCGCACTGGATACATGACATGGCATTTCACGGTGGATGATGTGCAGGCGATCCAGTCGCTGCCATTGAACATCCAGGGTGAGCACGCGGACCACGAGGGGCCGGGAAATACATCGAGCATCGGGATTGAGATTTGCGAGTTTCGCAGCCCGGCGCGCCAAGCGGTAGCGATCGACCGCGCGGCACGCCTCACGGCGTGGTTGATGCACGAGCAGGGAATCCCGCTCGACCACGTGGTGCCGCACCAGCACTGGCCGCAATGGCATTTCCACGGTTACCAGAAGAATTGCCCGCGCATTCTGCTTGAACACGGCCAGCCGGGGCCGAGGTGGGAGGCGTTCCTGCAAAAAATCGAGGGATACTACAGGGGATCGCAGTCGTAGGTTGTTGTTTCAGCCCAAGTAATTTCAAGAGGCGCTGTCGCGCATTTGCTTTGGCATCGTGCTCGGAGATCAGGATCCACCACACTGATGTTTATCTTGCGTTTCCATCCGTTTGAGCCTGTGACTTAAAAAACAAAACCCCCGGCCGCATGGTGCGCGGCCGGGGGTTGTTGAAGTTTGTTTTGTTGTTTGTTTAGAAGCTGACCTTCAGGCCGCCCTTCACGCTCTGCTCAAGGTAGCTCTGCTGCCCGGCCTG
>Ga0268264_10000523_pt1 | contig 48670 bp, 44 predicted proteins | sample KBSSwiS32_FD_190357 | JGI IMG/M metagenome (GOLD analysis project Ga0268264, IMG submission 190357) | Switchgrass rhizosphere microbial communities from Kellogg Biological Station, Michigan, USA - KBS Switchgrass S3-2 (SPAdes) (version 2) | ecosystem: Host-associated > Plants > Roots >... | reverse complement strand
CGCTGGTGCGGCTCGCGCGAACGTGAATGTTACAAACGTGGATTCAAGCGAGTGCCGACCAGGGGAACTTGCGTGCCATTTGGCGGCCCAAGCGGTTCCAGCGGCGTTCGCGGGCTGAAATCGGCAGTCGCGAAGCGCGGCCGGTGGCGCCACCGCCGGTCGGTATTGCAATGCCGGCTGGCTGTCACAAAACGCGCGGCGCGCGCACAATGGCGGCGGGCGTATAATTTTTGACCTGCGCAGGACGGTAACGACGAGATGGCGGCGGCGCCGCCTTCCGGACAGCCGCCGCTGCATCGACGAAATCGGGAGCGGAGCAATGGCAAAGGAACAACCGGGCAAGCGCGACGGCTGGAAAAAGGCAGGGCTGATCGGGCTCGGCACCGTTTTGGGTGTGCTGTTGACGCTCAATTTTTCGGCGATCGCGCAGCGGGAAACCAAAACGCCGATCCCGTATGAGGATCTGCAGCTGCTCTCGGCCGTCTTCGGCAAGATCAAGAGCGATTATGTCGAGACGGTTCCCGACGACAAGCTCATCAAGGAAGCGATCAACGGCATGGTGCGGGGACTCGACCCGCACTCGGACTTCCTCGACGCCGACGCGTTCAAGGAGCTCCAGGTTTCCACGCAAGGCAAGTTCGGCGGCCTGGGCATCGAGGTCGGCGTCGAAGACGGCGTTGTCCGCGTGACCTCGCCTATCGAAGACACGCCCGCATTCCGCGCCGGCATCAAGGCGGGTGACCTGATCGTCAAGATCGACGACACCGCGACCCGTGGCCTGCCGCTGTCGAAGGCCGTCGACAAGATGCGCGGCAAGCCCGGAACGCAAGTGGTGCTCACCGTCGTGCGCAAGGACGTCGAGACGCCGCTCACGTTCACGCTGACGCGCGAGGAAATCAACGTCAAGAGCGTACGGGCGAAGATGCTCGAGCCCGGCTACGGCTACGTGCGTATCCGCACGTTCCAGGAGCGCACGGGCGAGGACCTCGCGCGCGCGCTGAAGGATTTCTACGCCAAGGGCGAGCTGAAGGGCCTGGTGCTCGACGTGCGCAGCGACCCGGGTGGGTTGCTCAATCAGGCCGTCGCGGTTTCGGCGGCATTCCTGCCCAAAGATGCGCTGGTCGTGTACACCGACGGCCGCACGCCCGACGCACGCATGCGGCTCCTCGCCAGCAAGGACAATTTCTCGCGGCGCGGCGACGACTATTTCAAGGATCTGCCGGCCTCCATCAAGAAAGTGCCGATGGTCGTCCTCGTCGACGGCGGCACCGCGTCGGCATCGGAGATCGTCGCCGGCGCGCTGCAGGACCACAAGCGCGCCACGGTGATCGGCATCCAGACGTTCGGCAAGGGATCGGTGCAGACGATTCTTCCGCTCGGCAACAACGCCGGGCTGAAGCTCACGACGGCCCGTTACTACACGCCGGCGGGACGTTCGATCCAGGCCAAGGGGATCGAGCCCGACATCTCCGTCGACGACGGCCGCGAGTCGCGCATCAAGGAGGCCAACCTCGAACGCCATCTGGAGACCGCGAAGACAGCCGCGGCCATGGGTGACGCTGGTGGGAAGGCCGCCGTCGTGGCGGTGCCGCAGATCAAGCCGGGCGACCTCAACAAGGCGGAAGTGGCGCCGCTGCTGCCGCGCTTCGAGTTCGGCGCCGACGACGACTTCCAGCTGCAGCAGGCGATGAATCACCTGAAGGGCGCGCCGGTTATCGCGTCGACCAAGGCCGTGGCTGCGAACTCCGCGGTGCCGACAGCGGTCAAGCCGTAATCGCAGCCTTCCTTGTTCCGCGAAACGCCCGGCCCCGCCGGGCGTTTTCGCTTGGTGTCCATATCGGCCGATAATTCAAGGATGGATGACGCACAGCTGCTCCGCTACAGCCGGCACATCCTGCTGTCCGAGCTCGGACCGGATGCGCAGGATAAATTCGCGGCGGCGCACGCGCTGATCATCGGCGTGGGCGGGCTCGGCGCGCCGGCCGCGCAATTTCTTGCCGCCGCGGGCGTGGGCACGATCACCATCTGCGATGCCGATCACGTCGACCTCACCAACCTGCAGCGGCAGATTCTGTACGCGACGAGCGACATCGGCGCGAGCAAGGTCGATGCGGCGGCGCGCCGGCTGTCCGCCGTCAATCCGGAAGTGCGCATCGAGCGCATCGCCGCGCGCGTAGGCGCCTCCGAGCTCGCGCCGCTCGTGGCGGTGGCCGACGTCGTGCTCGATTGCTGCGACAACTTTGCGACGCGGCACAATGTGAACGCCGCGTGCGTGCGCGCCGGCAAGCCGCTGGTGTCCGGCGCGGCGCTGCGCTTCGACGGGCAGGTCGCCGTCTTCGACGTGCGCGATGCGGAATCGCCGTGCTACCACTGCCTCTTCGGCGAGGGCGACGAGCTGGAAGAGACGCGCTGCGCGACGATGGGCGTATTCGCGCCGCTGGTCGGCATCGTCGGCGCAACGCAGGCGGGCGAAGCACTCAAGCTCCTCGCCGGCGTCGGCCAATCGCTCGCCGGCCGCCTGCTCCTCGTCGATGCGCTGGTGATGGAATGGCGCGCGCTCATCGTCCCGCGCGATCCGGCGTGTCCGGTCTGCGCGCACCGCGAGAAGACATGACGGTGCTTGCGTCGCTGCGGCGCCTGGTTCTCTGCCTGCTCGTCGCGGCGCCGGCCTTCGCCGCCCCGCCGGCGGGAGCGCCGACGCTGCCGGCCGTGGAGTGGAAGACGATCCAGAAGGTCATCGGCGATCAGTTACGCGCGCTGAAGGCCGGCGACGGTACGAAGGCGATGACCTTTGCCGCGCCCGGCATCCGCGACCAATTCGGCACGCCGGAAAATTTCCTGCGCATGGTGCGCGAAGGCTACGCGCTACTTCTCGCCGCCCGCTACACGCAATTCCTCGAAGGCGCGCTCATCGAAGGCGCAGTGATCCAGCCGCTGCGCCTCGTACTGCCGGACGACACCGTGGTGATCGCGTTATATGAGATGCAACGACAGCCGGATGGCCGGTGGCGCATCGCGGGCTGCGTGCTGGCGCCGTCGACCGTGCAGTCGACTTAAGGCCTAGCCCTTCGAAGGCGCCGTCGTCCCCGCGCACGCGGCGACTTCGCCCACTTGCGCGTCCCGCACGAGCCGCTTCTCCCATTCGCCGACGGCGCGCGACCGCACGGCGGGATCGGCGGACTCGAGCGCAAGCGCGACGGGATTGCCGGCCTCCGCGCATTCGAATGCACGGCGCTGGATATCGACGAGTCGTTGCAGCGCGGCCGCCTGCGGCGGCCCGCCATTGGCGCTGCGCTCGGCCAGGCGCGCGCCCGCAGTGCGCAGTGACCACGTCGCCGCGCGCTGCGCGGCGGCCGCACCCGCTGCATTGCACGCCGTGCGCACGTTCTCGGCCACCTTCGCCGCATCGCGGCACAAGGTCTGGATGGCGTTGGCCACGTACGGTGATTGCGCGGCACCGTACGCGGCCGCAAGCTCGGCCTTGGCCGAAGGCTCCGCGGCAACCGGCAACGCGCGCACTTCCTCCCAAAGCAGGAGCGCGCCGCGGGCCCAGTAATCGTCGAAGCGCGGCCGCATCGAGGCTTCATCGAGAAATGCGACCATCTGAATTGCATTGTTGCGCTGCCGGGCGCGGTCGGCCAGAAGCAACATGGGCACGCCGTTGTCGACGTCGCGCGTCGCCCAGTCGGCCAGGCGATCGGTCGCGTCGCATTCCGGCCACCGCGGCTGCACGGGCTCGAGGCACGCAAGCGCAAGCGAGGTCAGATAGACCATTTCCGCGGGCGCCTGCGTGCGCGCCTGTGCGTACGCGCCGACCCGCGCGCCGGAATCGCCGGCATCGAGCTGGCCCGCCACCCACAATCCGCGCGGATCGGTCGCCGTCAGCGCGCGGGCGCGCATCGCGGCATCGAGCTGCTCCTTTTCCGCTTGCCAACGCGACGGTGGCGCACTTGGCGGATCGGTGATCCGGTTGCCCGTCTGCGCGAACAGCGCACCGGACGCGGCCAGCAGCGCGGCGACGAGGAAATAACGCAATGCAATCATGAACAACCCGTTTGGAACGACGCGCCCAACTGCGTCGCGATGACCGAAGCATCGGTCCTTTGTGGGCGACAAGTCAACCGAACAGGAATTTCCGCTGCAACGCCCAGCCTTCCTGTGGCGCGCGCTTGAACCCGCTCTTGGCAAACAGCTGCCAGCGACCCAGCACGTACGCGATGAGCACGGCGGCATCGGCCTGCGCGTCGCCGTGCCAGCCGTTGGCAGCTTGCGCGATGCGCAGCGATTGGCGCAACACCGCTTCCAGCTTGTCGGTCAGCTGGTTGATGCGCGCCTGCAACCGCTCGTCCTCGTTGACGAGCGCCTCGCCGATCAAGACACGCGTCATCCCGGGATTCTTCTCCGCGAACGAGAGCAGCATCACCACGGTCTGCTCGGCCTGCGCCACCCCCTCCGTGGTCTCGCCGGTGATCTTGTTGATGAACGAGAACAGCGTGGTCTCGATGAACTCGATCAAGCCTTCGAACATTTGCGCCTTGCTCGCGAAGTGCCGGTACAGCGCGGCTTCCGAAACGTCGAGTCGCGCGGCGAGCGCGGCGGTGGTGACCTTCTCGCTGCGCGGATTTTCCAGCATCGACGCGAGCATCTGCAGAATCTGCAGCCGGCGTTCGCCCGGTTTCATTGCCATGGGGACGACGCCTTGGATTCCGCTAATCGCTCGCGCCGTAGCGCGGAGGCGTATTGTCGGCGCGGATCATCGTGCCGACGCCCTCGTTGGTCAGCACTTCGAGCAACAGCGCATGCTCGACGCGGCCGTCGATGATGTGCGAGCTCTTGACGCCGTTCTTGACCGCATCCAGCGCCGAGCCGATCTTGGGCAGCATCCCGCCGGAAATCGTGCCATCGGCGAAGAGCCCGTCGATTTCACTGGCGGTCAACCCCGTCAGCAGCGTGCCGTTCTTGTCGAGCACGCCGACGGTGTTGGTCATGATCACCAGCTTTTCCGCCTGCAGCGTTTCCGCGAGCTTGCCCGCGACCAGGTCGGCGTTGATGTTGTACGCCTCGCCCTCCGTGCCGACGCCGATCGGCGCGATCACCGGAATGAAGTCGCGCGAATCGAGGAGCTGGATGATTTCCGGATCGATGCGCTCGATTTCGCCGACGAGTCCGATGTCGACGAGCTCGCCTGCCGCGGTTTCCGATTTGAGCAGCATCTTGCGAGCGTGGATGAATGCGCCGTCCTGCCCGGTCAGTCCGACAGCCTTGCCGCCATGCTGGTTGATGAGGCCGACGATCTCCTGATTCAACTCGCCCAGCACCATCTCGACGACATTCATCACGCGATCGTCGGTGACGCGCATGCCCTGGCGGAACTCGCTTTGAATACCCATCTTCGAAAGGAGATCGCCGATCTGCGGTCCGCCGCCGTGCACGATCACCGGGTTCATCCCGACCAGCTTCAGCATCACGACGTCGCGCGCGAACCCCGCCTTCAGCGTGGGTTCCGTCATCGCATTGCCGCCATATTTGATGATGATGGTCTTGTCGTGGAAACGCCGGATGTAGGGCAGCGCTTCGGCAAGGATCTGCGCCTTGAGCGCGGTGTTGACGGCGTCGACGGACATGGGGAGAGAGGAAGAACGCGGAAAGCCGGTGAGGAAACGCGCGGATTGTACTCCGAACCGGCGCAGCACTGTCGCGATGTACGGTGGCAGTAAGTACCTACCGATGGCAACTTGCGGCGGGCGAGATGCCGGGGTTTTTGGTATTGTGGCTGACTATGGCAAGTCCGCTGCCGGACCCGGTCCCTCTGCATCTTGTTCGTCGCGCGCTGGTCACCAAGTTGCGCCATCACGGCGACGTGCTGCTGGCGTCGCCGGTGTTCACGACACTCGGTCGAGCGGCGCCGGGGATCGAGATCGACGCGCTCGTCTATGCGGAAACCGCGCCGATGCTGACCGGCCATCCGGCGATCGCGCAATTGCACACGATCGACCGTGACTGGAAAAAGCAGGGGATGCTCACCCAGGCGCGGGCCGAATGGGCGTTGCTGCGCACGCTGCGCGCCCGGCGCTACGATCTCCTCATCCATCTGACCGAGCATCCGCGCGGTCTTACGCTCGCCCGCCTGCTGCGACCACGGTGGTCGGTCACGCGCGAGCGTGACAAGCGCGCCGCGTTGTGGCGACGCCATTTCACGCACTTCTATCGGCTGCCCGCGCGTACCGAACGTCACGTGGTCGAGCAGAACCTCGATGCGCTGCGGCGTATCGGCGTCTATCCCGATGAAGCCGATCGCCGGCTGGTGCTGGTTCCGGGGATTGCTGCCGAACGCAAAGTCGCCGCGCTGCTCGCCGAGCACGGGCTGACGTCACGCGAATTCGTGCAGGTGCATCCGGGATCGCGCTGGCTCTTCAAGTGCTGGCCGGCCGAGCGCACCGCCGCGCTGCTCGATCTCATCGTCGCGGATGGCCTGGACGTGGTCGTCACCGGCGCGCCCGACGATCGCGAACGCGCGCTGACCGCCGCGGTGCTCGCAGCGCTGCGGCCGGCCACGCGCAACCGCGTCGTGGAGTTGACCGGTGCGCTGTCGATGCTGGAATTGGCCGCGCTCACTGGCCACGCGCGTGCCTTCGCCGGCGTGGATTCGGCGCCGATGCACATTGCGGCCGCCATGGGAACGCCAGCGCTCGCGTTGTTCGGCCCGTCGAGTGAATCCGCGTGGGGGCCCTGGCGCGTGGCGCAGCGCGTCGTCGTCTCGACGCAGTTTTCGTGCCGGCCGTGCGGCCTCGACGGCTGCGGAGGCGGCAAGGTCTCCGAATGCCTGACGACGTTGCCGGTCGTGCTCGTCCACGCGGCGCTGCAGTCGCTGCTCGCGGAAACCCAGCGCGACCCCGGTTAGCGCCTGATGCGCCTCGCGATCATCCGCCAGCGTTACAAGCCGCAAGGCGGCGCCGAACGCTTCCTCGAGGGCGCGCTGGAGGCGCTGCTCGAACGCAACGTTGCGATCACGCTGTACACCCGCGAGTGGCCGCAAACCAAGCTGCAGCTGATCGAGCCGCACATCGTCGATCCGTTCTATCTCGGCCCGCTGTGGCGCGACTGGGGGTTCGCCCGCGCCATCACCCATGAAATCGCGCAGACCCGCGCCAACCTCGTGCAATCGCACGAGCGCGTGCTGTGCTGCGATATCTACCGACCCGCCGACGGCGTCCATGCGACATGGCTCGAAGAACGATTGCAGGGTGCGCCGGCGTCGTTGCGGTGGCGGGTCGCGATGGACCCATGGCATCGATACCAGCTTGCGATGGAGCGCAAGCTGTTCGCGAGCCCGTGGCTGCGTGCGGTCCTGTGCAATTCCAAAATGGTGCGCGACGACATCAAGGCGCGCTTCGGACTTCCGGACGAACGGCTGCCGGTGCTCTACAACGCCGTCGATTCGCGCGTCTTCTCACCGGATTTGCGCATCCACCGCGAGCGGATCCGGGCGAAGTACCGGGTCCCCGACGAGGCGACGCTATTCCTGCTGGTCGGCTCGGGCTTTCGCCGCAAGGGTGTGCCGGTGGCCATCGCGGCGCTTGCCCGACTGTCGGCGCCCGCTCACCTCATCGTCGTCGGTGACGATCGCAAGCCCGACGCCTACAGGCGGATCGCGGACGAGCATGGCGTGCGCGAGCGGGTTTCGTTCGTGGGTTTCCAGCACGACGTCGCGCCCTTCTATGGCGCCGCCGATGCGTTCGTGCTGCCGGCGATCTACGATTCGTTCCCCGATGCGGCGATGGAGGCGCTGGCAAGCGGCCTGCCGGTCGTGACCAGCATGAAGTCGGGCGCCGCCGAGCTGGTCACGGAAAATGATGCGGGATTCGTTTGCGGATCACGGGACGTGGCGGCGCTGGCCGAGCACCTGCGTTCGTTGCAGGATGCCGGCACGCGCTCGCGGCTTGGCGCCAACGCGCGGCGCGCGGTCGAGCCGCTCACGACGGACGCGATGACGCTGAAGCTGGTGCTTCTCTACAAGGGCCTGCTGGAGGCAAGCGTCGCGCACAAGATGGCGGCGCGCGCCGCCGCGGCAGCGGGCCCGGGTCCGGCGACAACGGGCGAGGCGCCGCCGCTGCATGGCCCGGACGGACTCGATTCCGAAACGCTGCCTGCCAGTGAAGCCGAGCATCGGCCGCCGGTGTCGCCGCGCAGTCCGCGTCGATAGCGCAGCAGGCCCTGATGCGGCTCGCCATTGTTCGCCAACGCTACACCCCGTACGGTGGCGCCGAGCGCTTCGTCGCACGCGCGCTCGACGCGCTCGCGCGCCGCGGCGTAGAGCTGGCGCTGGTGACGCGGGCGTGGCCGCGCGACGGCGACCCGCGCGTAACGCCGATCATCGTCGATCCGCCCTATCTCGGCCGTACGATGCGCGATTCCGGATTTGCGCGTGCGGTCTGCGCGAGGATCGAGGCGATGCCGGGCACGCTGGTGCAATCGCACGAGCGCATCGCGTGTTGCGACATTTATCGCGCGGGCGACGGCGTCCATGCGGTGTGGGTCGAGGAACGCCTCCGCGAGGCGCCCGCGTGGATGCGCCCGGGGGTAGCGCTGAGTCCTTTTCATCGCTACATGCTGGCGGCGGAACGGCGCCTCTATGCGAGCCCGCGGCTGCGCCAGGTGATCTGCAATTCGCGCATGGTGCAAACCGAAATCCACGAGCGCTTCGGGCTGCCGCGCGAACGCCTGCCGATCATCTACAACGCGATCGACACCTCGGTGTTCCACCCGGGTCTTGCGGTCCACCGTTCGAACGTGCGTGCGCGCCACGGCATCGCCGACGACGCCTGCATGTTCCTGCTCGTGGGCTCGGCGTATGCGCGCAAAGGCGTGGGACGCGTGCTCGAGGCGCTGGCCGCCGTCCCGGCGCCGGCCCATTTCGTGGTCGTCGGCCGCGACCGTCGTCCGGCGAAATACGCGGCCCTCGCGCGGCGCTTCGCTGTTGCGCATCGCGTCACGTTCGCGGGCGCGCAGGAAGATCCGAAGCCCTACTACGGTGCGGCCGATGCGTTCGTGTTGCCGACGCTGTACGACCCGTTCCCCAACGCAATCCTCGAAGCGATGGCCTGCGGGCTGCCGGTGGTGACCAGCGACCGCTGCGGCGCGGCGGAGCTGGTGGCGGCGCATGGCGCAGGCACGGTGTGCGGCGCGCGCGACATCGGCGCCATTGCGGCGGGCATGCGTGCGTTGCTCGCGCGCGACGCACGGATGCGCGCCGGCGCCAACGCCGTCGCGGCGGTACAGCCGCTCACGCCCGACGCGATGGCGGTGCGCCTGATCGCGCTGTACGAAAACCTGCTCGCCGCACCAACGTGATGCGCGCCGTTCCGCCACTACGCCAGGCGTGCAAGCCCGCTGCGTTATACTCGTCGGCGACCTGCGGGCCAAAAAGGCGTCCGCACCGGCTATTCCACGCAGCGCGCCGGAAGCGCCGCGACCGATCCCGATGACGGGCACCAATCTTTACTCCCGCCTGCTGCGCTACGTCCGGCCCTACCGCTGGGCCTTCGGCGTCGCCGTTTTCGGCATGATGATCGTCGCCGCCGGCGATCTCCTGCTCGCGTGGCTCGTCATCCCGATCGTCCGCAATTTCGAGTCGCCCGATCCAACGTCGACGAAATGGCTGCCGCTGGCGATCGTCGGCGTATTCCTGCTGCGCGGCGTCGGTGCCTACATTTCCGAATACGGGATGGGCTGGACGGGGTATCGCGTGGTGTTCGACCTGCGCCGCGACCTGATCGACAAGCTGCTCAAGCTGCCCACGCCGTACTACGACACCTATGCCGCGGGCATGATCCAGTCGAAGGTCTCGTTCGACGCGCACCAGCTGGCATCGGCCGCTTCCGGCGCGATCACCAACGCGATCCGGTCCACGCTCACGATCGTCGTGAGCTTCGGCTATCTGATGTGGCTCAACTGGCGGTTGACGCTGCTGACGTTCGTCGTGGTGCCGATTGTCGGTGTCGTGATCCGCTATTTCAGCCGGCGGCTGCGCCGGATCGCGCGCGACATCCAGGATCGCTCCGGCTCGCTGACGCAGGTGCTGGAGGAGCTGATCGGCGGCCACCGCGTGGTCCGCATCTTCGGTGGTGAAGCGTACGAGCGCAACCGTGCCGTCGCGGCGGCGAACCGGCTGCGCAACGCGATGACGAAGGAGTCGTCGGCGACGGCGGCGAGCTCGCCGCTGACCGTGTTCTTCGCCGCGTGCGCCGTGGGCTCCATCGTCTATATCGCGCTCGCGCAAAGCGAAGCCGGCCGCTTCGACTTCGCGCTGTTCATGTCGTACGTGGTCGCGTTGCTGACGCTGCTCGAGCGCCTGAAAGGACTGTCCGGCATCAACGCCGCGATCCAGCGCGGGCTGGCCGCGGCCGAGAGCATCTTCGGCCTCCTCGATCACGAGGAAGAGGCGGATACCGGGACCGTGGTGCTCGACGACTGCCGCGGCGCGGTGCGCTTCGAGCGCCTGTCGCTGCGTTATTCGTCGAGCGAGCGCGACGCACTGTCCGATATCACGCTCACCATCGCGCCCGGCGAAACGGTCGCGCTGGTCGGTGCGTCCGGCAGCGGCAAGACATCGCTGGTGAATCTGGTCCCGCGTTTTTACGAGCCGACCGCCGGACGACTGTTCATCGACGGCCACGACGTGACCACGCTGACGCTGTCCAGCCTGCGCGCGCAGATTGCGATGGTGTCGCAGGATGTGCTGCTGTTCAATGATACGGTTGCCGCCAATATCGCGTATGGCCAAATGGCCAGCGCGTCCCGCGAAGAAGTCGAGCGTGCGGCCGCCGCCGCGCATGCGCTCGACTTCATCCGCGCGATGCCGGACGGCTTCGATTCGATGGTCGGCGAGCATGGCGCGCGGCTCTCCGGCGGCCAGCGGCAGCGGATCGCGATCGCGCGCGCCATCCTCAAGAACGCTCCGTTGCTGATCCTCGACGAGGCAACGTCGGCGCTCGATTCCGAATCCGAGCGACAGGTCCAGGCCGCGCTCGATACGCTGATGCACGGACGCACGACGATCGTGATCGCGCACCGGCTGTCCACGATCGAGGATGCCGACCGCATCGTCGTGCTCGATGCGGGCCGCATCGTCGAGATCGGCACGCATGCGGGATTGCTCGCCGCGAACGGCACCTATGCGCGGTTGCATCGCATACAGTTCACGCAGGTGGCGCCGCAGGAGCAGGAAGCCGTCGCGCTCACGCGCTAGCTGCCGCAACCGCCGCGTTACGCGCGTGCGACGATCCCGAGGCTCTCGATGGCGGCGATGACCGCGGGCAGCTCGATGGCCTCCATGCACAGCGGCCGCGGACACCGTCCGGGTGCATCGCCGTAGAGGCGCTCGCAGCGCCTTGCCCACGATACTTCGCGAAAGAACTGGATCGTCTGATCGCGGCACGGAAACGGCGCGATCGTCACCGCGCGCCCCGGCATGTCCGCAAAAAAATCGCCGGGGCCGCAAATTCCCGTCGACCCGGGACCGAACAGCGTGACGGTCGGTACGCCGACGATGCGTCCGAGATGCGCGATACCGGTGTCGGGCGCCACGAGCAAGCGCGCGCCGGCGAGCACGTGCCACATCGCGGGCAGCGACAGGGTTCCGGGAATGCGCGCGCGCTCCGAGGTCGGATCGATCGCGTCGATAATGGCCGATTCGCCCCGTCCGGCGCTCCACACGACGGTCAGTCCCTTCGCCTCGAGCGATGCGGCCAATGCGCGCCAGCGATCGGCCGGCCACAGCTTGAGCGGCGAGCTCGCGCCGACATGCAGCACCGCATAGCGATCATCGAACCGCGTTGGACCGTCATTGGGCGGCGGCGGCCACTCGCTGGCGCGATAACGCATCGGTGGCGGCCCGGTCACCAACTCCGCCGCGGTGTCGCCATACGCAGTGGGCGCCGCCGAATACGGAAGCAGCTCATCGACTGGCCAATTCTTGTGCGTCGGCCGATCGCCCGCGATGCCGACGATCCAGCGCGCGCCGATAGCGCGCGCGAGCCACGACCACCGGTTGTCGGCAGGCAGGATCACGAGGTCGAAGCGCGGCGCGAACAGCAACGGCCGGAGCGTGCCGATGTCGCGGGGATCCAGCGGAAGCACCGAGACATCGTAGGGACGGCCCGCATACAACGGCGCGTAAGCGGTTGCGACCGTCATGACAATTTCAGCCGCGGGGAACTGCGCACGCAATTTCGCGAGCAACGCGGTGACCATCAGCGTGTCGCCGAGCAGCAGCCGATGCAGGACCAGAATGCGCCGCGGCGCTGCCGGCCGGCGCCGCCGCCATCCCCAGCGCAGGATCGCCAGCGCCACGCTGGCGAAGCGCAGCGGCGCGCGGCTACCCGCCATCGGCTGCCGCGGCCTCCAGTTGCCGCAGGCTCTCATCGAGAATGACGAGCGACAGAATCTGCTCGGCAAGCGCGGAGGTTGTTGCATACGCGTCGATCATCGTTTGCACGCGTCTGCCATCGAGCTGGCCACCGGTCAGCCGCGCGAGCGACTGCGCGGCGATCGGCAGGCGGTCTGCCAGGTCTCCGTTCAACCAACCGTCGAGCGGCGGGTTGAATCCGCGCTTCTTCCGGTTGAACGCGCCCAATCGTTCGAGCTCGGGCGCAAGCGTTGCGAGAAATCGTTTGGGCGGCGTCGTGAAGCGCGACTGTGCAGGCAGCGCGAGCACCGCTTCCACGAACCGGTGATCGAGCAACGGCGCGCGCAGCTCGAGACCGTGCGCCATCGTGCACAGGTCCGCCTTGCGCAGCACATATTCGGGCAGGTAGTTGGCGAAGTCCCAGCGCAAAAGTCGATCGTGGCGCGTGACCGGTGAAAGATCCGGCGTGCGCCAATAGTGGGCCGGTAGCGACGCGAGCGACGGTTGCACGAAGCGCCGCTGGTTGGGCGTCAAGCCGGAAAAGCGCAGCGCGTACGCGGTCTCCCAATCGAGCGCCAGCTCGCCGGCCACCTTGCGCCAGCCCTTGGGCCGCACGTCGGGCAGCGCGGGAAGTGGCAAACGCATCGCGCCGCGCCAGCCGTTGCGCAAGTGTCTCGCAACGCGCTTGTAGCCGCCGAAGAGCTCGTCGCCGCCGTCGCCGCCCAGTACGACCTTGACGTGACGCTCGGTGTCGCGCGCGAGATACCACGTCGGAAACGACGATGGATCGGCGAATGGCTCGTCGAGCGCGGCCACGATACGCGCGAAATCGTCGTGGATCGTCGTGGGCACGACGATGCGCTGATTGGGCAGCCGCAATGCCTCGGCAGTCGCCGCCGCTTCCGCACTTTCATCGAGCGGCGATCCCGGAAACGCCGCGGAGAACGAATGCAATCCGGCATGCCCCGTGGCCGCCAGCCGGCACGCGATGGTGCCGGAGTCGATGCCACCCGACAGGAATATTCCAAGCGGGCGGTCGGCCACCAGCCGCAGCTCGATCGCCTCGTCGAGCAGCGCGCCGCAGTCGGCTGTTGCGGTCGGCCGCGGCGACCAATAGCGATGCTCGGACAAACGCCCGGTGTCGAGCGCGTATTCCAGCCGGTGCCCGTTGGGCAGCCGCGCAATGTTGGCAAAGATCGTGCGCGGTGCCGGCACATAGCGGTGCGCGAGATAGGCGTCGAGCGATTCCGGCGACAACGCTCGCTCGCCTCGCGGCAACCACGGCAGGACACTGCGCACCGTCGATCCGAACGCGAAGGCGCCATCACGATGTGCATAGACAATTGGTTTCAGACCCAGCCGATCGCGGACCACATGCACGCGCCGTGACCGGAAATCGACGATCGCGAACGCGAACATCCCCCGCAAGCGCGGCAACAGGCCTTCGATGCCCCACGCTTCGTAGCCGCGCAGGATGAACTCGGTGTCGCACGACGTGCGGAAGCGGACGCCGCGATCGGTGAGCTCCCGCGCATCGTCGCGCCATCCGTAGACTTCGCCGTTGTAGCAGATCCAGAGCGCGCCATCGTCGGTGCCCATCGGCTGGTCGGCGTCCGGCCGCGGGTCGATGATCGACAGGCGCGTGTGCACGAGACCCACCGCCGCCAGTGCGTCGTCGGCGAGCCGCGTTCCGGCCGTGTCGAAGGTGGCAAGGTGCTGGGCATCGGGTCCGCGGCTCGCCAGCGCCGCGCGCATCCGCTCGCGTACGCCGGGCCCCACCGGGCGGCCGAAGTGGCCGGCGATCCCGCACATCAGCGCGGCGCCTCGGCGACGCGGCGGAAGACCGTCTCCATCGCGTCGAGCATGCGGTCGATGCCGAAGCTGGCTTGCGCGTGCGCCAGCGCGGCGTGACCCATCCGAGACCGCAATGCCGCGTCGGTCATCAGGCGCTCCAGCGCGGAGGCCAACGCCGACGAATCGCGCGGCGGGACCAGAAGTCCGGTCTCGCCGTCGAGCACCGCTTCGCGAATTGCGCCGATCGGCGTTGCCACCGCAGGCAATCCGCACGCCGCCGCCTGCATCAGGCTCTGCGGCACGCCCTCGTCGCCAAACGAGGGCAGCGTGGCGATTTCCGCGCACGCGAACCATGCGGGCACGTCGTCCTGGTTGCCGGTGAACCGCACCTCGTTGACGAGGCCCATGGCGGCAACCCGGTTTTGCAAATGCACGCGGCGCGGCCCGTCGCCGATGATGAGCAGCTGCCAGCCCGGCACGCGCTCGCGTAGCGCCGTCCATGCGTCGAGAAGATCGTCGTGGCCCTTCCAGTCGCGTAACGTCGCCACCACGGCGACCGCCGGCCGCGAATCCACGCGCAGGCGCCCGCGCGCTTCGTCCCGATCGAGCGGACGAAAACGCGAAAGGTCGATACCCGTGCGCACCGACGTGATGCGTTCCGGGTCGAAGCCATTGTCGCGCACGAGCTGCAGCTTGAGCGCTTCGCCCGTCACGACGAGCTGCGACGTCGCGCGCTGGTAGAGCCAGTGAGTCGTCGGAGAATTGTTGACCCGCGTCGACACATGTCGCGTCCGCAAGACCGGCGGCATGTCTTTCAGCGTCGTGCGGGCCAGCGCGACCAGCCATGCATCAGTCGAGCTGTGCGTGTTGATCACGTCGAACGCCGCGCCACGCTGCGCAAGCCAGCGCCGCACCGAACGCAGTCCGGGCATCTTCTTCGCTTCGATCGGCAGGCCGTCGACGGGCAGCCCGCGCGCACGCGCCGCGGGCAGGATCTCCGCCGACGCGGCCGTCAACAGGTGGACCCGGTGGCCCCGCCGCGCCATGCCTTCCATCTCGGTCAGGATGCGCAACTCCTGGCCGCCCCAGCCGGTCGAGGATTCGGTGTGCAGGATCGACAACGGCGTCACGTGCACGACCATGAAGGCGCGTAACGGCGGAACCAGCGCTCGAGAATCAGCAGCGCCCACAACCGTCCGGCGTGATTGCGGCGACCTCGCCGATGCTCGTCCAGCAGCCGCGCAAGCACGCCATCGCGGAAGAGGCCGCGGCGGGCGAGCCCGCCGGCGCCCAGGTGCTCGTCGAGCTCGCTGGAAAGGCGCCCGGCCAGCCACTCGGTGAGCGGCATGACGAAGCCCTGCTTGCCTCGCCCGATGATCTCGCGCGGCAAATAGCGTTCGGCGACGCGTTTCAGCAAATGCTTGTGCGTCGTTCCGCGGATCTTGAGCGAGGGATCGAGCCGCGCGCAGAACTCGACGAAGCGGTGGTCGAGATAGGGAACCCGTGCCTCGAGCGAATGCGTCATCGTCGCGCGATCCACCTTGGTGAGCAGATCGTCGGGTAGCCACAGTTTCGTGTCGACATGCAACAGCCGGTCGAGATAATGCGCCGAGTTCGCTTCCTCGAACGCGGCCGCCGCCAGCGCGCCGACATCCGGCGCCCCGCTCGTCGCGGCCAGAAACTGCGGTGTGAAAAACCCCGGATGCAACAGCACGTCGAACACGTTGGGAATGGTCCGGTAACGCCGCGCCAAGGGCTCGGTGAGCGAGCGCAGCAGCCGATCCTTGCGCAACGCCACCGGCAGCGCTTTCACCAGCGCGGGCAACGGCGACGCCGGGTGCGCGAGCCAGCGCGTCAGCCGTTCTTCGCGCACGCGCTTCCTGTAATTCGAATACCCGCCGAAGATTTCGTCCGCGCCTTCGCCGGTCAGGACGACGGTGACGTCGCGCCGCGCGTAGCCGGAGAGCAGCATCGTCGGCAAGGCGGCCTGGTCCGCGAACGGCTCGTCGAAGACGTCGATCCAGCGGTCGAAGGCGTCGAGCACGTGATCGGGCGACAGCATGAGCGCGTGGTGGCGGCTGCCGATGTGGGCGGCCACGCGCGCCGCCTCGCGGTGTTCGCTGACCGCGACATTGCCTTCGAATCCGATGTTGAACGTGTCGATGGGGCCGCCCGTCAGGTCCGTCATCATCGCGGCAATCAGGCCGGAATCGATGCCGCCGCTGACGAACGCGCCCAGCGGCACATCGGCGACCAGCATCCCTTCGACCGATACGCGCAGCTCGGCATCGAGCGCGTCCACGGCCTCGGCGTCGGAGATGCCGAGCTTGTCCGAATAATCGGCTCGCCAGAACGACCGGACGGTCAGCGCGCGTTTGCGCAACGTCAACGTATGCCCGGGCGGCAATTTGCGAATGCTGCTAAACACGCAATGCGGCGCGGGAATGAACTGGCATTCGAGATAGAGGCGCAGAGCGCCCGGATCGATGGCGGAAGCCACACCCGGGTGCGCGAGCACGGCCTTCAGCTCCGAGCCGAAGACCAGCGTCGCGCCGTCCCATGCATAATGAAAAGGCTTGACGCCGAGGTGGTCGCGCGCGGCGAACAGCGTCTGCGTATCGGCATCCCACAACGCGAAGGCGAACATGCCGCGCAGATGGGTGACGACGTCTTCGCCCCATTTCGCCCATCCGGCCAGCAATGTTTCGGTGTCGCCGGCGCTGCGGAAGTTCCAACCGCCGCGTGCGAGCTCGTCGCGCAGCTGGCGAAAGTTGTAGATCTCGCCGTTGAAGATCACTGCCACGCGGCCATCGGGGCTCGTCATCGGCTGCGGACTGCCCGCGATGTCGATGACGGAGAGGCGCCGATGACCGAGATGCGCGCGACCTTCGGTGTAGAAACCGTCGGCATCGGGTCCGCGATGCGCAAGCGAACGCGTCATCAAAGCCAGCACCTCGGGGGCGAGGGCCGTGTCGCTGATGTAACCCGCAATGCCGCACATAGGAATTCGATTTTCGACGCAGCGGCATTTCCCGCATGGGAGCCGCACGGAAGCAGCGGCCGGTCAACGAAGAGCGCCGGCACGATGCAACATGCGCGGCGCGAAGTCTACCCGAAATCGAAAGCCGCCGCGTCTGCCCGCGAATGGTGCGCTATAATTCGACCGATGCGCGCTTGCCCCGCGCGTATCGCGCGGAAGAAGACGCGGCAGCCCGCGGTGGCCAAATTGGCTGGCGCGCTTCTCCGGAAATCCCGAGCCGGTCTTCGCCCGCCCTGCACGCATGCTCCCGTCGAGAATCCTTGCGCGTCAGATTCCTTGCGTCGGCGATTTGCCGCGCATGCGCCCATTCCTCGCCTGGTCCGGAACGTTCACGAGGCCATGAAATTGCGAAGTCGCGGACGCTTCAACGTCAAGAGGTGGACCCGCATCCTGGCCGACCGGCTCCGCGGCAACGATTTCGAGCGCGCGCTGCGCGCCGCGCGCAGCACTGGTTCCCACCACTACGTGTTTTGCTGGAATCGCGGACTCGGCGACGTCGCGCTTGGCCTCGCGCCGCTGTTTGCGAGGATTCGCGCGCAGGATGCGGACGGCCGCATTACCGTGTTCACTCGCGCCGAGCTTGCCGAAATGTTCATGCTCGCCGGGGTGGACGACCTTCACGTCGTCGCCGGACTTCAACGCGGTGCGCCGATCGATCCGAATGCGGCCGCGGCACAGGCCGGCGTTGCGCTTTCGCCTTCCGCGACGGTGTTTACGGATCCGGATCCGACGCAATGGCTCGTCGGACGGCGGCAGGCGATTTGTCCATCGCTGCGGTGGGATCCCGCGTGGAATGCTCGCGCCGATCGGCTGCTGCCGGCAATCGCCGGCGAGTTCGTGGTCGGCGCACACGTGAGCTCGGAGACGGCGCAATACTATGGCTACGCGAAGGACTGGCCGGCCGCGGCCTGGCAGGATCTTATTGCGCGTTTTCCGGCGACCCGCAATGTGCGCTGGCTGCTCTTCGGGAATGCACCGACAGCCGCCTTCGAGCAATCGAATCTCGACGATTTGCGCGGGCGCACGACGTTGCTCGACCTGCTCGCCGTGATTCGCACACGATGTCGCCTTCTGGTCGCGCCCGATAGCGGCATATTGACCGCCGCGTTCTACCTGGCGGAGGACTTTCCGCTCGATGTCGTCTCTCTCTGGTCCGATCCGCGGCAGGGCGTCCTGAAACAAGGTTGCCCGTCCCCGAATCCCCGGCTGCGGCACGAGGCGCTGCAAGGACGCAACGAGGACGTGCGCAATCTTCCGGTCGACGATGTGGAGCGCGCCATTGCCGACGCGCTTGGCCGTTGGTCGCGGCTGCCCGATCACGCCGACGCGCATGCGACCGCGCCGTGACATTCCGGTGACCCGTAGGCCCGCGCACGGCGCAGGCTTGCACGCGCGCATCTTCGCGTTGCTGTGGTTCAGCCTGCTCTTCTGGGCGTGCGGCTATCTCGCGCTGGTGACGATCAGCGGTCACACCTATTTCCGCTCGATTGCGTTCGGCCTCGCGTCGATCTTCGCGCTTTGGCTGATCCTGGGGGCGCTGTTCTCGGATGGAGAACCGATACCGGCGCCGGACTGGTACCTCTGGTGCGCGCTCGCCGCCTGGGCCGGCTGGTCGGTCGCGTCGCTTGGCTGGTCGCTGCATCCTGCGTACACCAAGGCGGAGCTGGGCACCGAGATCGGCTGGGGAATGGCGACGGCCGCCATTTTTTATGTCGCGGCCCGCTCGGCTGCTTCGTTCCGGACGTTGACGGTGGCGGCCGTCGCGTGCGCCGGTTTCCTGTCGGCCCTTGCGGTGACTGCGGCGATCACGACGGGCACGTTCGACCCTGAGCACGCGCTGGTGCGTTCGCATGGTGGCGCCGGCGCATTTTCCACGTATCTGGTGCTGTGCATGCCTTTGCTGCCCCTGCTGATCGCGCCGAAACCGGTCGGCTTTGGCTCCGGTCCGTGGCCGCTGGCGATCGGGGTTGGCGTGTTCGCACTGTTGCTGGTCGGGGCGCGACTCACCGAGAACCGCATGATCTGGGTGGCGCTGGCCTCGGGCTTCGTTGTCGCGGCCGTGCTTGCCGCGTGGCGTTGGCGGGCGCGGCTCATCCGCGCACCGAAGCGCTGGGGCGGCGTGCTGATGGCGCTGCTGGTACTGGTAGGCGCATTGTTCGTGGACGCCGCCGTCCAGCGCGCACGGACCGATTTCAAACCGGATACGCCGGTCGCGCAATCGTTTGCCGACGATCCCCGTTTCGCCCTCTGGCAGCACACTTTCGAGCGCATCCGCGAGCGGCCGTGGACCGGATTCGGATTCGGCAAGGCGATCCTGGCCGACGAGTTGCGCGGCGAGCTGCACGATCCGATGCTCGCCCACGCTCACAATCTCTTCGTCAGCCAATGGCTGCAAACCGGGGCGATCGGCGTAGCGACTCTGGTCGCAATGCTGGCCGCGCTCACGTGGTGTTACTGGACGTTCTTGCGCGGCTCCGACGGGACGCTCGCGGCCGTTGGACTCGCCGGACTCGTCATGCTCGTGACGTTCGTCGTGAAGAACCTGACGGACGATTTCATGATCCGCCCGACCAGCAAGGAGTTCTGGGCTCTTAACGCTTTCCTCATAGGCTACGGCGTGCGCAAATTGCGCGAGCGACCGCTTCGCGGTGAGCTGCGCAATTTGCGCCCGAATAGTTAGCACGAAAAACTTCGGGCGGCCGCGCGCTTTCCACGTAGAAAAAAGCACGAAGCGCGCCGCTGCGCCTCCTTGGCACAATGCGCCGTTCGCAGCACTCGCGCGTCGGCAGCGCGCCAGCCCTCGCAGACGCGCGCTTCGCGCCTGGGCTTCGCCCCTGCTCGGCCAGGCGTACCGCGGTCCGCTTCGCCGGCTCGGTAGCGCGGTATGCGGATTGACTGCCCCAATGAACGTTTGCGCCCATCGAAGGCTGTCAGCGTGCATGCGCGCTACTGAACGGGCGCGAAGCGCCATATGATCGGCGCGCTTCGTGCCGTTTCCGAGGGGAAGCGCGCGGCCGCCCGAAGCTTCCCCCTCTAACTGCCTTCGGGACAAAAAAGCGAAGCGCTTGGCGCTTCGCTTTTTTGGCACGCTTGGGACCAAAACACGTAGCGCGAAGTGTTTTGGTCACACGCGCAATTTGCGCACGCGCTCCGCTGGTGCGGTCGTCGGAATCGGTTTCATCGGCGCACCCGCCGGGGGGGAATATTCGGGAATCCACACCTTCAGGCGTGCGCGCACTTCGGCGTCATCGGCGGCCCGATCGCTCTCGCACCAGGTCACCATCTGCCCGACGGCGTCGTGGTTGGCGTCGCGCGCCTGCGCAATGCGCAGCTTCGGATGCGGCGTCGGCTTGGTCGCCTCTTCGGTCGCCAATAGTTCCTCGAAGAGTTTTTCGCCGGGCCGCAACCCGGTGAAGACCACCGCGATGTACTCCGGATCGGCGCCCGACAGCTTGATCATGTCGCGCGCGAGGTCGACGATGCGCACGGGCTCACCCATCTCCAGCACCAGGATTTCGCCGCCGCGTCCCTGCAACCCTGCCTGCAGCAGCAGCTGGGTAGCCTCCGACAGCGACATGAAGTAACGCGTGATCTCCGGATGGGTGACGGTGACGGGTCCGCCGCGCGCGATCTGCTCGCGGAAGCGCGGAATGACGCTGCCGGCGCTGCCGAACACGTTGCCGAAGCGCACCAGCACGAATTGGGTGGCCGCGCCCTGCAGGCTCTGGCAGACGATCTCGGCAAGCCGCTTCGTCGCGCCCATCACGTTCGTGGGATTGACCGCCTTGTCGGAGGAGACGAGGACGAATTTTTCGACGCGGTGCCGGGTCGCGGCGCGCGCGAGCACCCAGGTGCCGTACGCATTGTTGCGGACCGCCTGCCACGCATTGGTTTCCTCCATCAGCGGGACGTGCTTGTAGGCGCCCGCGTGGAAGATGACGCTCGGCCGTTCCCGGGCGAGCACGTCCTCGACCAGCGCGGCGTGCTTGACGTCGCCGACCACGGCCACCAGCGGCAGCTGCGCGAAGGCATCGGCAAGCGTCATCTGGATTTCGTACAGCGCGGCCTCCGACAGATCGAAGAGCACCAGACGCGCCGGCCGGAACCGCGCGATCTGGCGCGCCAGCTCGGCGCCGATCGATCCGCCGGCGCCGGTCACCATCACCACGCGATTGCCGAGCCACTCGCCCAGCCCCGCGCTATCGAGGACGACCGGGTCGCGCCCCAGCAGGTCGTCGAGCTCGACACTGCGGATCGTGGTGAGCGCGAGGCGTCCGTTGATCAGGTCCTCGTACGACGGCACGGTCAGCGCCTCGACGCCCGCGCGCGCGCACAACTCGGCCACGCGTCGCCGCACGACATGATTCGCCGACGGCAGCGCGATGATGACTTTGCGGACACCGTATTTTTCGCACCATGCCGGAAGATCGCCGATCGGGCCCAGCACGCTCACGTTGCGCAACAAGCGGCCGCGCTTCGCGGGATCGTCGTCGAGCAGTCCCGCCACGCGCCATTGGCGGCTACGCGTCAGATCCTTGGCGAGCCGCGTACCGGCCTCGCCGGCGCCGATGATCAACACCGGCTCGCCCAGCGCTTCGAAGGGGCTGTACAGCCGATGCTCCTTCCATACCCGGTACGCGAACCGGCTCCCCGCCATGAGGAAGATCAGGAGCACGGGGTACAGGACCAGCACGCTGCGGGGCACCACCGCCTGCAGCTGGAGCATCACGAGGACCAGCGGCACCAGGACTGCGCCAAGGCCGGCGGCAAGCACGATGCGCTGCAGATCGGCGACGCTCGCGAATCGCCACAGGCCCCGATAAAGACCGAGCGCCATGAAGATCACCGCCTGCAGCGGCACGATCAGTGCCAACGTGCGCCACATGTCCGCGAGGAATGGCTCGGGCACGTCGAGGTTGAAGCGGAGCCCGTACAGCGTCACCCAGGCGATCGCCGCCGCGCAGACATCGGTGACGAAGACCAGGAATGCCCGCCAGTTGAATTTTGTCCTGATCACGTTGTCACGGCCTTCCGGCGCCAATGATAATCAATCGCCGCGAACAGCAGCGCATAAACCAGACACCATGCGACCAGCGCAGGCACGCCCCACTCGGGTTTGAGACAGACGCAGCCGACGGCTGTTCCCGCGGTGCCCAGCATGAGCGCCCCATAGACGGCGAGAGTTCCGCCGTGTCCCGCGCCCAATTGATGCAACCGTTGATAGTAATGCGTCTTGTGGCCCTCCCAGAAGCGCTCCCCGCGGAGCGCCCGCCGGGCGAGCGTCACCGTCGCATCGGCAATGAAGGACAGGAACACGAGGAGCGGGAACCACGCCGGCCACGCGCCGTCGATCATGCCGCCGATGCCAACCGCTGCGGCCATGAAACCCAGCGGAACCGCCCCCACGTCGCCAAGAAATATCCGTGCGGGAGGCCAGTTCACGACCAGCACCGGCAGTGTTGCGGCGGCGAGCGCCCACGGCAGCGTCGGGGCGATCCCCGCGTGCAGCAACGCCACGCCATAGGAAGCGAAGCCTATCACCGTCATCAGCGCGGCGAGGCCGTCGTTGCCGTCCATGAAGTTGTAGAGATTGAGCGACCATGCGACGACGAGCGCCGCCAGCACGACGAAGGCGGTCGGGACCGTGGTCTGCGCCGCGACCGCGACGGCAAACCACGCCGATGCGATGGCATGGATGGAAAGTCGCGGAACGATGGCAACGCCACGCATGTCGTCGCGCATCGACACGCCCGCAAGCAACAGCCACGGCACACCCCAAACGCCGATCGCGAGAGCGTTACCGGTGGGAGCGATGCACGCAATCGGCAAGAAACCCGCCCAGATCGCGAGGCCACCGATCCGTGGAATGGGCGCCGTGTGCAATGAGCGCGCGTTGCGCGTCGCGAGCGGCAAGTGATTGCGCCAGCGCAGCAGCGCCGCGGTGGCTGCCGCGGAAAGCACTGCGGCGATGACCGGCATGGCAGCCGGGGCCAGGTTCACGTCAAACACGCGTTTTCAAACCCGCCAAAGCGTCGCGAAAAGCCGTGCAACCGGCTGAAATCAGGGCACTCCACCGGCGATTCGGGCGCGCGGCGCGCGATCTGCTCACGGATAAATCGCGCGAAATGGACGATTTGCCCCAATAAGCGTCGGTGTCGATGCGGATTCATGTTTTTGTTGTTATTTATCAATTGTTTACAACTCAACATCCAAGGCCGGACACGGCGCTACGACCGCAACCGAACCATGATCGCACGCCGTTTCGCCCGCGATTTTCTGTTGCTTCGGCACAACAAGGATCAGACATAACAGACCCCAATTTGGCTTCGGCTTGCCACTGGGTTGCGCGGTTTGGCAAAATGGGCCGTAACTTCTCGATAGATTAGAGAAGGTTCCGATGGCAGGCGCAAAAGGCTCAAACCTTGCCAATTTTATCCGTTAGAGGAGAGACTCCATGAATAAAAAGCTCGTCGCTGTCGCAGTCGCGGGTTTGCTTGCCGCCCCGCTGGCTGCGCAAGCGCAAACCGCGAACGTGACTTTGTACGGTCGCCTGAACATGACTATGGAAGCCGTCAACGGACAGGCGGTTGATCCTAACCTGCCCCCCGGTGCCGCTCCAGTCAACCGCACCATCTACCGTGTGAATTCGAACTCGTCGCGCATTGGCGTGCGCGGCAGCGAATCGCTCGGCGGCGGGCTGTCCGCGATCTTCCAGATCGAAGACGGCGTCAATGCGGATATCAGCGGCGGCGTGCACGCCTCGCGTGAAACGTTCGTCGGTCTGCAAGGGACGTGGGGTACGTTCAAGATCGGGCGGTTCCTGGCCCCGTACGACGACATCCATGCCATTTTCGGTAACGTCCCGACGTTGACGACGTCGATCCTGTCGACGGCCAACCTGTGGGCGCAAGGCTCGCAGAACATCATCACTGACGGTGGTTTCGACGACCGGGAAGCGAACTCGATTCGCTACGATTCGCCGCGTATCGGCGGCTTCACGTTCTCGCAGCAGATCAGCGCGTTCGACTTCTCGCCGGCTTCAGGCGGTGGCGGAACGACGTACGGCGACCTTGCGCAGTCGAAGCGCCATGCGTATATGGGTTCGACGGGCGGCTTCTACGCCAATGGCCCGTTCCAGGCAGGCATCGCGTATGAGTGGAGACAGAAGGTTCGCGGTCCGTCGTTGAACGACTACGCGTTGTCGATTGCGGCCAACTGGAACTTCGGTCCGGTCAAGATCGGTGGCGTGTGGGAGCGTCTCGACTACGACGTCCTCAACAACAGCGACCTGACGCGTAACTTCTACGCGATCAGCGCCACCGTGCCGCTCGGCCCGGGCGAACTCTACGCACTCATCGGCACGGCGCGTAACGGCTCCGGACCGACGGGCGCCAGGGTTGGCCAGTTGGTCGGGGGCTCGAACACCGGCGCCGACCAGTGGACGATCTCGTACACGTACGCGCTGTCGAAGCGGACGCTCGCTTACGCAGGCTTCCAGCAAGTGCGTAACGACGACAACGCTGCCTACAACTTCAACATCAACCCGTACACCGTGGTCAACGGCGCCAACGCCAATGGCTTCGTGCTCGGCCTGGTCCACTTCTTCTAAAGCGAGCCGGCACTTTCGGGTCTCTTCGGAATTGCAACGGGCGCCTCCAGGCGCCCGTTTTTTTTGGGTGTCGCGGCCCGCCTGCTACCATTGCATCATGCTCGATTCCGTGATCATCAGCTTCGACCGTGCCCTGCGGACATTGACGGGATTGACGCAGTCGACGCGACCCGTTCCCGGCGCCGGTCTGGCGGAACCGGACCTGACTCCCAACGAACGACGCCTGGCGGCCGCCCTGATGCGCGTCAACCATACCGGCGAAGTGTGCGCGCAAGCGCTTTACTCCGCGCAGGCCCTCGTCGCCCGCGATCCGTCAGTGGCAAACCGCTTCGCAGCCGCGGCGCGCGACGAGGAAGACCACTTGGCATGGACGCAGTCGCGGTTGCAGGAATTGCAGGACCGTCCTTCGCTGCTCAACCCATTGTGGTACGCGGGGTCATTCGCGATCGGGACGCTCGCCGGGCTCGCCGGCGATCGCGTCAATCTCGGGTTCGTCGTCGAGACCGAGCGCCAGGTCGAGGAACATCTCACCGCGCATCTCGACCGGCTTCCCGAGGGCGACGCCAAGAGCCGCGCGATCGTTGTTACGATGCGCGACGACGAAGCGCGGCACGGCGCGATGGCGCAGGAAGCCGGGGCGTTCGACCTGCCGCGTCCGGTGCGCGACCTGATGCATGTCACCGCCGGCGTGATGAAGGCGGTCGCGTTCCGGATTTAGCGAGCGCTGCCCAACCGCGCAGCGCCTTCAACCGCGCGTTGCGCACGGCCTTCGCGATCGCATCGTCGTCTCCCTTGCCGCCAGGCCTGGCCGTCACTGCACGCGCGATCGCACCGGCATCCACCGCCTTGATCGTCGTGAGCGCGCCGCGAAGAATCGCCGCCGGCGCATAGTCTTGTGGCGCACCCGGCCGCGAACAGGCGTCGGCGGCACACGCGGCAAGCAGCGTGTCGAGGCGATCCGGCCGACGCAGCGCGTCGGCGGCCGAAAGAACGTCGAGCAATGTCGCGGCCCGCAATTCCGCCGCCCGGTGGACCACGCCGTGCCAACGTGCCGCGAGCGCGGCGGCGTCGCGGCAATCGAGCGGAACGCGCAAGCGTTCGGACAGCCCTTGGGCGAGCCGCACGCTGCGCTGCTCGTGCGCAACGTGCCGCGGCGACGTCGCCGCCGGCGATTGCGCCTTGCCCAGATCGTGGGCGAGCACCGCGTAGCGGGCAGGAAGCGTGAGCGTGTGCGCGGCCGCCCAGTCCAGCGCAAGTGCGACGTGCACGCCGGTGTCGACCTCGGGATGATGCGCCGGCGGCTGGGCAACACCGAAAAGCGCCGCGACTTCGGGCAACAGCGCAGCGAGTGCCCCGCATTCGCGCAGCACTGCCAGCATCCGCGATGGCAGCGCCTCCATCAAGCCGCGCGACAGCTCCTGCCAAACGCGTTCCGGCGCCAGGGTCGCGAGCTCTCCCGACGCGACGATCTTGCGCAGCAGCGCCTCTGTTTCCGGCGCTACGGTGAACCCGAAGCGCGCCGCGAAGCGCGCAACGCGCAACACGCGCAGCGGATCCTCGGCGAATGCCGGTGAGACGTGGCGCAGCATGCCTGCCGCGAGATCGGACGCGCCGCCGTAGGGATCGACGAGGACGCCGTCCTCGCCGCGCGCCATTGCGTTGATCGTCAGGTCGCGCCGTTCCAGGTCCTCCTCCAGCGTCACATCCGGCGACGCGAAGAACTCGAACCCACGATAGCCGCGACCGTGCTTGCGCTCGGTGCGCGCCAGCGCGTGTTCCTCCTGCGTGTCGGGGTGCAGAAACACCGGGAAATCGCGCCCCACCGGGCGGAACCCGGACGCAAGCATGATTTCCGGCGTGGCGCCGACGACCACGTAATCGCGGTCGGCGTCCGGCCGGCCGAGAAGCTCATCGCGCACCGAACCGCCGACACGATAAACCCGGACCGGCTGCGGCAACTTTCGCGCCATCGACCCGCGTCCCGCTGACGTCGCGCGCGCCCGGTCGCTACCGGCCGCCACTCGCGCGGTAGGTGTCGAACGGGCTTCGCCGTGCGCTCGGGGCGAGGTACTGCGGCGCGACCGCTTCGAGCGCCACGGGCGTGATGCCGAACACCGCCGGAAACGGATGATCGCAGACATTGTCTTTCTGCATCGACAGCAGGTTGTCGCGGCTCATGAGCTTCCCGGGCAGGAATTCGAGCATGGTGGCCTGCAGCTTCGACAGTGCGGGCCCGAGCCTGATGATCGGACGCACCGCACCCGTCACCTCGCCAACATAACGGACCAGCTGCTCGAGCGTATAGACCCTCGGCCCGCAAAGGTCGAAGCGCGCACGTTGCGTGAGATCATCGTCGAGCGCCTGCATGAAGCAATGCGCGACATCGCCGACGTAGACGGGCTGAAAGCGCGCGTGCGGCGCCGCCAGCGCGACGACCGGCAGCATCCGCGACAGCCGGGCGAAGAGATTGAGGAACGAATCCTCGGGACCGAAGATCACCGAAGGCCGGAAGATCGTCCAATGCAGGTCCGAACCGGTGACGATGGCTTCGGCCTGGCCCTTGGTGCGCAGATAGCGCGAAGGCCCCGCCGGGTCGGCGCCCAGAGCGCTCATCTGCAGCAGCCGTGTCACCCCCGCCGCCGGGCATGCGGCCACCAGATGGCGCGCAACGTCGACATGCGCACGCTCGAACGTGGCGGCGCCGCTCTCGTTGAGGATGCCGACCAGGTTGATCACGGCGGTCGCGCCCGCGAGCAACTCGCGCAGCGAGCGCGGCTCGTTGATATCCGCCTCGATGACGTCGACCGTGGGCAACAGAATGAGATGCTTGGCGTTCTCGCGCCGGCGCGATGGAACGACGACGCGGTGCCCCGCCGCCGCGAGTCGCGCGACGATGTGCCGGCCGACGAAGCCGCTGCCGCCCAGAACGACGATCTGATGGAGCGCCATCGGCTACTCCGGCGCAGTGGCCGCCGTGCTGAGGTTCGCGCCGCTGCGCGGCGACACGATGCCGAGGCGCGCGGTGAGTGGCTGCTGGTTGGTGTTGAACGCCTGCGCGTAGATCATTGCGTTCGCGAGCACTTTTTTCACGTAGTCGCGCGTTTCGTTGAAAGGGATCGTTTCCACCCAGATCGCGCCTTCCAATGGGACGGGCGGGCGCCACGCCTGCGCACGCCCGGGACCCGCATTATACGCAGCGGCCGCCAGCGCCGGCATCCGATCGAGCCGCTCGAACCAGTACTTGAAATAGTACGCGCCGAATTGCGTGTTCAACTCCGCGTCGGCGATGGCCGCAGGTTGATAATCGGTGCGGGCGAGCTGTTTCGCTACCCAGCGCGCGGTCCCGGGCATCAATTGCATCAGTCCGACCGCGCCGGCCGACGACACGATGTCGGTGGCGAAGCGCGACTCCTGCCGCGCGATGCCGTACAGGATCGCGACGTCGATGTCGTTGCTCTTCGCCGCCGTTTCGAACTCCGTGCGGTACGGCGCCAGGTAACGCAGCGCATAGTCGTGGCGGCTCGTGGTGCGGTCGGCGGCGTTGATGGCGCGGTCGTAGAGGCCGACGCGCCGCGCATGATCGGCGGCGAGCAGCAATGCCTCGTCGTCCGGGAGGCCGCGGACGATGTACAGCCACTCGCGTTGCGACTCCGGGCGCATGTCGAGCTCCGCCAGCTTGACGGCGCGCTGCACATCGGCGCGTGCGGCGAAGGCCGACGACTCCGCTGGCGATGCGGCGAGCGGCATGCTGAGCGGCAACGTGAAGCGCTGGCCCAGCGCTTCACCGGCGAGCACGCCGTAGAAGCTGGTCTCGGACGACAGGGCCTTCATCAGTTCGGTCGACTCCGCTTTCTTGCCGCGGATGGCCAACGCGCGCGCGCGCCAATAGCGCCAGGCGCTTTCCTGCCGCTGCGGCTCGGCCATGGCATCGATTGCGGCGAGAACATCGTTCCAGGCGAGCACGCGCAGCGCCGCGCGTACGCGCCACGCCTGCGCATCCGGCGCCGACGACAGGTCGCCCGCTTCGCGGAACCAGTCGTTGGCCGCTGGATTCAACTGGCGAGCTGCGAAGTACGCGAGCCGCGTATTGCCGTACTTGCGGTCGGCTTCCGGCAGCTTGTCACGCCATTTGACCCAGGCCGACCGCGTGCCGCCGGCATCGGTGCGTGCGGCGCGCTCGAGTGCGAACAGCGCGAGGTCGCGACCGCCGCCGGTGTCCCACGCGAATGCGCCTTTTTCGAGCGCTCGCAGCGGATCGCGGTTGACCTCGGTGAATTCGCGGTCCGCGATGCGATCCCTTCCCGGCAGCTCGGCAGCGATCGCCTGCGCCAGGCGCACGTTGCCGGCCTCGTTCGCCAGCCGGAACCGGGCGCGGCGATCGGCCATCGTGATATCGCCGCGCTTGATCAGCGCGGCGAACAGCGGGTCGCAGGCGTCGGGTGTGGTCTGTCCGGTAAACCAAAGCGGAACCGCTGCGGCGAGCGCCGGGTCGCCCTCGCGCTGCCAGCGCAGCAGGATGCCGTAGCAGGCGAGCTCGACATCCTCGCCGGGTGGCTGCGCATAATCGAGCGCAAAGCGATTCCAGATGTTCCGCCTGGCGAGCGATTTCAGCCAGTCGACCCGCAGTCGGTCGGCTATCGGTGTATTCGGATAACGGTCGAGATACGCGCTGATCGCCACCGGCGCTGCGTCGTCCAGTCCCAGCTTCAGCTGCCAATAGCTGACGTAGGGCGCCAGGACGTGGCCGGTGAGCTTCGGCGCGATGACCGCGAGCTTGGCGCGATCGCCCTTGTCGTAGGCCATCTTGGCGGCCAGGAAATCCGCGTCCGATTGCGCGAGCACGGGTGCATTCGGCCCGAACGCCGCAACGGCGCCCAGCAGGATCGTCCTGCACAACGATGAAAGAGTGTTCATTGAGCCCAATTCTCGGTGACCGTACGCCGCAAGACAAGCAAGAATCGTCCCCCGGCGTGAATTAGTCGCGCAAGACCGCACAATGTTCCACACGCTCCTCGTTGCACGTGCGCTGCGCAGCGGACCCCGATGTTAAGATTTCCCTTCGACGCGGCGAATGCTCTTGGGAGGGGGAATGGCGCAGCGCAAGGCGGCACCATTGGTCGGCGTGGTCATGGGCAGCGACAGCGATTGGGAGATCATGCGCCACGCCGTCGCGCAGCTCGACGCCTTCGGGATTCCGAACGAGCCGCGCGTCGTCTCCGCGCACCGGATGCCCGACGACATGTTCGAGTATGCAGAGGACGCGGGACCGCGCGGGCTGCGCGTGATCATCGCCGGCGCCGGCGGCGCCGCGCATTTGCCCGGCATGCTCGCGGCAAAGACCATCATCCCGGTCCTCGGCGTGCCGGTACCGTCGAAGTACCTGCGCGGCGAAGATTCCCTGTTGTCGATCGTGCAGATGCCCAAGGGGATTCCCGTGGCGACTTTCGCGATCGGCGAAGCCGGCGCCGCCAATGCCGGTCTTTTCGCCGTCGCGCTGATCGCGGCAACGGATCCGATCGTCGCCCGCAAGCTCGCCGCGTTCCGCCTGAAGCAGACGACGACGGCGCGCGCGATGCGCATTCCGCCGGCCACCTAGAAAGCAAGAGTCATGGCAGCGATTCCGCCCGGCGCGTGGCTCGGCTTGCTCGGCGGCGGCCAGCTTGGCCGCATGTTCTGCATGGCAGCGCAAAGCCTGGGGTTCAAGGTGGTGGTGCTCGATCCCGGCACGAACAGCCCGGCCGGCAGCGTCGCCGATCGCCACATCGCCGCCGATTATCTCGATTCACGCGGACTCGAGGAGCTGGCATCGCTCGCCGCCGCTGCGACCACCGAATTCGAAAACGTGCCCGCTGCCGCGCTGGATTTCCTGGCGCGCACCGCGCGCGTGACGCCTGCGGCCTCGAGCGTGGCCATCGCGCAGGACCGGATCAGCGAGAAGATGTTTCTGTCGGGGAACGGGTTTGCCGTGGCGCCGTTCGCAATCCTGCGCAGCGAAGCGGATGTGCAGGGCATGGACGCGACGCTGCTGCCCGGCATCGTCAAGAGCGCGCGGTTCGGCTACGACGGCAAGGGCCAGGTGCGGGTGCGCACGCGCGAGGACGTGCAGGCCGCATGGCGCGCCATGGAAGGCCAGCCGTGCGTGCTCGAGCAGCTGGTGGCGCTCGCCTGCGAGGTATCGGTCATCGTGGCCCGCAACGAGCGCGGCGAAACGGCTGCGTGGCCCGTCGCCGAAAATCATCACCGCGACGGCATCCTCGACGTCTCGATCGTGCCCGCGCGCGTTTCCGCGGCGGTGACGGAATCCGCGCGGGATATCGCAACCAAAGTTGCGGCGGCGCTCGATTATCGCGGTGTGTTGTGCGTGGAGCTGTTCGTCGCGGACGGCGGGGCGCTGCTCGTCAACGAAATCGCGCCGCGTCCGCACAACAGCGGTCACTACACGATCGACGCGTGCGTGACGTCGCAATTCGAGCAACAGGCGCGGGTGCTCGCCGATCTGCCCCTGGGCGACACGCGGCAGCACACGCCGGCCGTCATGGTGAACTTGCTGGGCGACCTGTGGTTCGCCGGCGGCGTCGCGGCGAAGCCGCGCGAGCCCGCGTGGGGCGACGTGCTTCGCCACCCCTCGGCCAAGCTGCATCTGTACGGTAAAGCCGAGCCGAGGCGCGCGCGCAAGATGGGGCACATCACGTGCCTCGGCACGTCGCTCGACGCGGCGCTCGCGACTGCGCGTGCGGTGAAGGAAACGCTCGGGATACCCGGCGCCGGCGATATCGGCTAGCCGCCACGGGTGTCTTGGGCTGGCCGCCGCATGGCCATCCCAAGGCGGCGCCCTCTGGGGGGAGGACGCCGTAGGCGTCTTCGAGGAACGTCTGGCCGCCGCAGGGCCGTCCCAAGGCGGCGCCCCCTTTGGGGGAGGACGCCGGAGGCGTCTTCGGGGGAACGTCTGGCCGCCGCAGGGCGTCCCAAGGCGGCGCCCCTTTGGGGAAGGACGCCGGAGGCGTCTTCGGGGGAACGTCTGGCCGCCGCAGGGCGTCCCAAGGCGGCGCCCCCTTTGGGGGAGGACGCCGGAGGCGTCTTCGGGGGAACGTCTGGCCGCCGCAGGGCGTCCCAAGGCGGCGCCCCCTTTGGGGGAGGACGCCGGAGGCGTCTTCGGGGGAACGTATTACTCTAGCGTTTTTTCGCCGGCTTTCCGGCAGCGGGATCGGCAGGCCGCGCCGCGCCAACGGGCAACGCCGCGACGCGCGCATACTCGGGATCCGTCCAGCGTTGGCCGGCCGCGATGTAATCGGCGGCCATCGGCGTGGCGTCCACGCCCCAGAACAGCTCGTCGCCGATCGCGAGCGTCGGCACCCCGAACACGCCGCGTGCGATCGCCTCGTCGGTATTGCGGCGAAGCGCATCCTTGACTTCCGGTTCCGCAATGCGTCGCTCCGCATCGGGCAACCTGAGATCGTGGACGAGCTCGGCCCATTCGATCGGCAGGTCGGGCAGGCGCCCGTCGCGCCAGACAAAACGGAAAATCCGGTGGACCGCTTCCGGCGAGCAATCGCAGGCAATGGCCAAACGCAACAGCGGCAGCGGATTGAACGGGTGCTCATGGGGCATCTTGAGCGGAATTCCCAGCCGCTTCGCGTGCCAGACCACGAAGCGATAGGTGAACACGCGCTTGCGGGCGATCTCGGCGGGACCTTTCTGCCCGTGCGCGCCGAGCAGACCCGCGAACAGGACCGGGCGATAGCGGATGCGCACCTTCGGCCCCAGCAGCGCCAATTGCTCGCTTTGCAGGTACGCAAACGGCGAGATGAAATCGAAATACCAGTCGGCAGTCGCCATCGCTAGTCCTTGTCCGGCGTTGCGATCGCCGCGTTCTGCGCCGCACGCCGCAATCCAATCCGCGTCCAGACCGCGCGGCGCTCGCCGTCGTCGAGGACGCTCCACGCGGCGATTTCATCGAGCGTGCGCTGGCAGCCGGTGCAAAGGCCCGTGCGCTCGTCCATGACGCAAACGCTGATGCAAGGCGATGGCACGGGTCCGCCGGCGATCGGGTTCGGCACGCTCAATAGCCTCGCGCGTAGTCGACGACACCACTGACGCGCTCGCCCCGTTCCAGACTGCGGATCTTCGCCGCGACCTGCGCGACGGTTTCGTCGGGGATCGTCAGTCCGGAAATATGCGGCGTGACCGTGATTTCGGAACGCTGCCAGAAGGGATGTGCGGGCGGCAACGGCTCCTTCCTGAAAACGTCGAGCGTGGCACCGGACAGCTTGCCGCTATCGAGAAGGGCCAGCAGGTCCTCTTCGATAAGCGCGTCACCACGGCCGACGTTCACCACGTGCGCGCCGTCGGCAAGCCGCGCCATGTTCGCGCGATTGAGGACGCCGGCCGTCGCGGGCGTCGAGGGAAGCGCGTTGACCAGCACGTCGATCCCGTCGAGAAACGCGCCAAGCTCCTCATCTCCGGCGTGACAGCGCGCACCTTCGATCTCCTTGCGCGTTCGCGCATGCCCGCGCACCACAAAACCCTGCGCGGCCAGCGCCCGCGCGATCGCGGCGCCGATGACGCCGAGTCCCATGACGCCCGCGGTGACCTGCGCAGGCGCGCGTGGGGGGTGCTGCACCCATTGCGCGTCGCGCTGCTGCCGACGATACGTGTCGAATCGCTGCGCAAAGCGCATCGCGGCGGTGAGCACGTAACGAACCATTTGCGGCGCCATGCCGGCATCCTCGACGCGAATCAACGGCACGTCGCGAGACAGGTTCGGCATCCGGAGCACGTGACCAATGCCGGCACTGACCGTGAACACGGCCTTCGGCGACTTCTGCTCGGCGAACAACGTTTTACTTGGATATGCGGCGACCACGTAGTCGGCTTGCGGCGCCGATGGGTCGACCGGGCAATGCGGCTCGTGCCGGTCCAGGCGCGCTTCGGGCAACGCGGCCGCGAAGAGTCCCATCCACGGCTGCGCTTCGCTAGCGGGCAGCGATACGACGATGTGCATGTGCGTCGGCAGTCATGGAGTGGCCTCGCGTGCGGCGCTCATCGCGCAGATCGGTGACTCGAGCCCGCAAACCAGTCGACGATCCGGTTCACGATGGCGCGGAGCATTCGCCATACCTTCGGGATGAGCCAGACCATCAGCGCGACCAGCAGCGCGATCACGATCAGCGCGACGAGTGGATGCGCGAAGGCGAGCCACAGCACGGTTCCAACCGCGAGCTCCTCGCTGAACGACGCGGCCCAGTTCGAAAACGGCTCGGGTGACGTGTTGATGACGGCGCGGCTGCCCGACTTCGCGAGGTGGCTGCCGGCCGCAAGCGTCCCGCCGAGAATCGCCGCCGCCAGCATCGCGGCCGTGGACGAATCCCCGAAGACGCTCGCCGCCAGTGCGGCGCCCGCCGGAATCCGGATGAACGTCTGCACGACATCCCAGGCCGAATCGACACCTGGGATCTTGTCGGCAAAGAATTCGACGGCGCACATGAAGCCCGAGGCCGCGAGCACCATCGGATGCGTCAGCACGTCGAGTCCCGCCGGCAGCTCGACCCAATGGAGGTAGCCCATGGCACCGACGATGAACAGCACCGCGTAAAGGCGCAGCCCGCTCGCCCAGCCGATTGCCGCGGCGAGCGCCACCAGCTGCAACGTGTCGAAATGCGCGAAGGCGGTCATCGCGGCTCGCGCAGGTCTGCGGGGACCCATGCGGGGGACCGTTTGGCAAGGAAGGCGGCCACGCCTTCCTTGCCCTCGGGCGACGCCCGCACCGCCGCGATGTGGCGTACCGTCGCCGCAATGATGGTGGCGTCGATGGGCTTGCGCGCGACGGCGCGTATCAGCGTCTTGCATTCGCGTTGCGCGTTCGGTCCGGCAAGGAGCAGCGTACCGAGCACTTCGTTGATCCGGTCGTCGAGTTGCAGGATCGGGACGATGTCATGGACGAGTCCGAGCCGATAGGCCTCGGCAGCTTCGAACCGCTCGGCGGTCAGGAAATAGCGCCGCGCCTGCCGGGCGCCGATGGCCTCGATCACGTACGGCGAGATCGTCGCCGGGATCAGCCCGAGCTTCGCTTGCGACAACGCGAAGGACGCCTCCGCCGCGGCAATCGCGATATCGCAGCAGGCGGCAAGACCAACACCGCCGCCGTAGGCCGTGCCGTGGATGCGCGCGATCGTCGGTTTCGGCACGTCGTTCAGTGTCTTGAGCATCCGCGCCAGCGCACGGGCATCGGCGAGGTTCTCCGCGCGGCTGTACCCCGTCATCCTCTTCATCCAGTTGAGATCGGCGCCCGCGCAAAAGCTCGCGCCGTTTCCGGTCAGCACGATCGCGCGCACGCCGTCGTCGGCGCCCAGCCGGAGCAGCGCCTCCGTCAGCTCGGCGATCATCGCTTCGTTGAACGCGTTATGAAGCTCGGGCCGATTCAGCGCGAGAATGCCGATGCCGTTGCGGATCGCGATCTCGATCGTCGCGAAGCCGGCTTTCGCCGGGGTTGCTTTCTTTCTCGCCATGACCATTTGCGCCTTTAAGCTGCGGGCCGCGGATGGCCCGGCATCAGCTTGTATGGATGCTGCCATCGCGGCGTCGCCTTGATGCGTGCGAGCCAGCCTTTGAGATTCGGATAGATTGCCCAGTCGACGCCGATCTCGTCGTCGAAGAACAGGTAGCCGCACATGGAAATGTCGGCAACGGTCAAGCGGTCGCCGACGACAAAAGCACGTCCGGCGAGGTGCGCATCGAGAACGCCCCACGCCGTTTCGGCGCGCTTGCGGAATTCCGCCATGACGTCGGGGTTGGGGTCCTTGGTAAGCGCGCGCATGAACCGGTACGTCGCCGTGTAGCTCGTGAGCTTGTGGTTGTCGAAGAGGAGCCAGCGCAGGATTTCCCGCCGTTCGTCAGTGTCACGCGGACCGAATTGCCCAAGCGTCTCCGCGAGATAATCGAGGATCACGCCGGATTGCGACAGGTGTCGGCCGCGATGCTCGAGCACCGGCACCTCGCCCATGACGTTGATCGCGCGATACCCGGGGGTGCGTGTCTCGCCACCGAAGTAGTCGACGAAGCGCGGCGCCCAATCGGCGCCCGCGAGCTCCAGCGCGAGCGCGGGCTTGTAGGCGTTGCCCGATTGCGCGAACCCGTAGAGCGTGTATTCGGCCACGATTTTTCCTGTCCGTTCCTGAAAATCCGCGAGTGTGGTCAGAATCCGCCGTGCGCGAGCCAGCGGTCGATCTGGTCGAACCGGTCGAGCCCCCAGAACGGCTCGCCGTCGACAATCACGAACGGCGAACCGAACACACCCGCGGCGATCGCCGCATCGACCTCGCGCTTCAACGCCTCCTTGATCGCCGGATCGTCGATCGCCGCGCGCGCGGCGTCCCGGTCGAAGCCCGCGTTGCCGGCCACATCGGCGGCGACGTCCGGCTTCGAGATGTCGAGGCCTTCGACGAAGAACGCGCGATACAGCGCCTTGGCGACGTGCGCCGCAGCCGCCTTGTCTTGTTGCTTTGCCCAAAGCGTGACGCGTGATGGCGCCTGCGCCGGAACCGGAAACACGGGCGGCATCGTGAACTCGATGCCGTGAAAGCGCGCGCTGCGCGGAAAATCGCGTTTCGAATACGTGCCCTTGAGCGGCACCTCGGTCAATGGGACGGCGCCCGTCTGCTTGAACACGACGCCCAGCAGCATCGGACGCCAATCAACGGATCGACCGTGTTTGGCGGCCAGCGCGTCGATCTTCTGTGACGCGAGATAACCGTACGGCGATGAAAAGTCGAAAAAGAACTGAATATCCGATTTGTTCATTGGACCCCCACGCTTGCAGCTGTCGCCGCTGCGCTGCCGCCACAGGGGGCGCTCGCGCCTTGGGGCGGCCCGTCGGCGCGGATGACGACCCCCACGCTTGCGGCCGTCGCCGCTGCGCTGCCCCCACAGGGGGCGCTCGCGCCTTGGGGCGGCCCGTCGGCGCTCATGACCTTTCCATCGATGACACCGGCACGCGGATCAGGTTCGCGCCATGGCCGGTCGTGAACACCGTCCCGGCGTCGTCGAACGCGCGGCCCTCGACTTCGACCACGAACCCGGCGAGCGACGCTTTCGCGCGGCAGTCGCTGACGGTCCATTCTAGCGTCAGCGCCGTTCCTGCCGGAATCGCCTTCACGAATCGGAAATCGAAGTGCAGCCCCACCGCATCGAATCGCTGGGTGAGCCATGTCGCGTCGAGGCCCATCATCAACGCCACGATGTGCGGACCGCTGACGATGACGGCCTCGTAGCGACTCCTCGCCGCGAACGCGGCGTCGTGGTGCAGGGGGTTGAAGTCACCCGAGAGCGTGGCGAATTCGCGAATGGATGCCAGATCGAACACGACGCGCCGCGTGAACCGCTCGCCGACGCGCAGCGGGGCTGCCGTCAGCGTGCTCATCCTGCGAGCGCCCGACCGATCACGAGCCGTTGGATGTCGCTCGTGCCCTCGTAGATCTGGCAGACGCGGACGTCGCGGTAGATGCGCTCGACCGGGAAATCGCTGACGTAACCGGAACCCCCATGGATCTGAATCGCGTCCGAGCACACGCGCTCGGCCATTTCCGACGCGAAGAGCTTGGCCATCGACGCCTCCTTGAGGCACGGCTCCCCGGCGTCGCGCAGCGATGCGGCATGCCAGACCAGCTGGCGTGCCGCCTCGATCTGTACCGCCATGTCGGCCAGCCGGAAATTGACCGCTTGGTGCTCGACGATCGGCTTGCCGAACGTGTGCCGCTCCCGCGCATATTCGAGGGCCGCGTCGAAGGCGGCGCGCGCCATCCCTACCGCTTGCGCGGCGATGCCGATGCGGCCGGTCTCGAGGTTCGCCAGCGCGATACGATAGCCGTTGCCTTCCACGCCGAGGAGATTCTCCACCGGCACCGCGCAATCCTCGAAGACGATCTGCGCCGTGTCCGACGCGTGCTGACCGAGCTTCTCTTCGACCCGCGCCACGACGTAGCCGGGAGTCCTGGTGTCGACGATGAACGCGGAGATGCCTTTCTTGCCGACTGCCTTGTCGGTGACCGCGAACACGACGGCAACGTCCGCGTGCTTGCCGGTGGTGATGAATTGCTTGACGCCATTCAGAACGTAGCGATCGCCCCGGCGCTCCGCGCGCGTGGTGATCGCCCCCGCGTCGGAGCCGACGTGCGGTTCGGTAAGACAGAAGCAGCCCAGCCACTCGCCGCGCGCCAGCGGCTTCAGGTATTTTTCCTTCTGCGCATCGGTGCCGAAGGCATTGACCGGTCCGCACACGACGGAGTTCTGCACGCTGACGATCGTGGACGTAGCGCCATCGCCGGCGGCGATTTCCTCGAGCGCGACCGCCAGCGACAGGTAGTCCATCGCGGCGCCATCCCACCGCTCGGGCACGACCATTCCGAGCGCGCCGAGCTCGCCCAGCGCCCGCAGCTCGGCTCGCGGGAAATGGGCGTCGCGGTCCCACCGCGCGGCGTTCGGCGCCAGCTGTTCCTGCGCGAACGCGCGCATCGTGTCGCGAACGAGCTGCTGTTCCTGGTTGAGCAACATGCCGCGAGCCGATCAGTGCGTTGCTTGCTTCATCGCCGCGAATCGAGCGCGAGCTTGACCGCAATGGCGGCGAACACGCCTCCCAGCACCCAGCGTTGCACCGCCGCCCACGCGGGTCGCTCGGCAAGCCAGCGCGCAACGCGGGCGGCAGCCAGAACGAACAGGAAATCGCCGGCGACGGCAATTCCGATCTGCACCGCGCCCAGAAACAACGACTGACCGAGCACGCTGCCGCGCGCCGGGTCGACAAATTGCGGGAAGAGCGCGAGATAGAAAAGCGCGACCTTGGGATTGAGGATGCTGGTGAGAAGGCCGGTGCGAAACAGCGTCCGCGGCGCGACCGCGGGGAGATCGCGCCGCGCGAACAAGCCGCCGGCGCCCTGCGGCCACACGGCGTCCCACGCAAGCCACAGGAGGTACGCCGCTCCCGCCCACCGCACGACGTCGTACAGGATTGGAACTGCGACGAACACTGCCGACAGGCCGAGTGCTGCGGCGAACACGTGCACCAGGAATCCCGTCGTCGTTCCCGCCAGCGACAGGAGGCCGGCGGCGCGACCCTGGCACAGCGTACGCGAGACGAGGTACAGCAGATTCGGCCCCGGCGTGAGCACCAGCAGCACGCACGCGACTACGAACAGCCAGAGATTATCGAGTCCCATCATCGTCGCCTCAAACCAGCTCGATCGCCATCGCCGTTGCTTCGCCCCCGCCGATGCACAACGCGGCCACGCCGCGCTTCTTGCCGTGCTTGCGCATTGCGCCGATCAGCGTCACCAGAATGCGCGCGCCGGACGCGCCGATCGGATGGCCGAGCGCCGTCGCGCCACCGTGGACGTTGACCTTGTCGTGCGGGATCCCATGTTCCTTCATCGCCGCCATCGTGACCACGGCGAACGCCTCGTTGATCTCGAAAAGGTCGACGTCGCGCGTCGTCCAGCCCGTCTTCTTGTAGAGCTTTTCGATGGCGCCCACCGGTGCCGTCGAAAACAGCGCCGGTTCGTGCGCGTGCGTCGCATGCCCGATGATCACCGCGAGCGGCTTCAATCCCCGCTTTTCCGCTTCCGAGCGGCGCATCAGCACGAGCGCGGCCGCGCCGTCGGAAATCGAGCTCGAATTGGCCGCGGTGACGGTGCCGTCCTTGCGAAAGGCCGGCTTAAGTTGCGGAATCTTGTCCGGCGAAGCCTTCGCCGGCTGCTCGTCCTTGTCGATCACCACGTCACCCTTGCGCCCGGTCACCGTGACCGGCGCGATCTCCCAGGCGAACGTGCCGTCGTTGTTGGCGGCCAGCGCGCGCGACAGCGATGTCAGCGCGAAGTGATCCTGTTCCTCGCGCGTGAACTGGTAGCTCCCCGCGCAGTCCTCCGCGAACGTCCCCATGAGGCGCCCCTTGTCATACGCATCCTCGAGACCGTCGAGAAACATGTGATCGAGCACCTGCTGATGTCCCATCCGATACCCGGCGCGTGCCTTGGGCATCAGGTACGGCGCATTGCTCATGCTTTCCATCCCGCCCGCGACCATGACGTCCGCGCTGCCGGCGAGGAGCGCGTCGTGCGCGAGGATCGCCGCCTCCATCGCGGAGCCGCACATCTTGTTCACCGTCGTGCAGCCGGTGGAAAGCGGAAGTCCTGCCTTGAGCGCCGCCTGGCGTGCCGGCGCCTGCCCTTGTCCTGCGGGCAGCACGCAGCCGAAGATCGTCTTCTCGACGTCTTGAGGCTTGATGCCGGCGCGCTCGACCGCCGCCTTGATCGCGACCGCGCCGAGCTCGCTGGCGGCCAGCGACGCAAAGTCGCCTTGGAACCCGCCCATCGGCGTGCGAGCAGCTCCAACAATCACAACCGGATCGTTATCCACTGTATTTCCTCATGCGCGAAACGCTCTATTTCGTCTCGTTGAACAACTCACGGCCAATCAGCATGCGCCGGATCTCGGACGTCCCGGCGCCGATCTCGTACAGCTTCGCATCGCGCCACAGGCGTCCGGTCGGATAGTCGTTGATATAGCCGTTACCGCCCAGCGCCTGGATCGCCTCGCCCGCCATCCACGTCGCCTTTTCCGCCGCGTAGAGAATGGCGCCGGCGGCGTCCTTGCGCGTCGTCTCGCCGCGGTCGCAGGCCTGCGCCACCGCGTACACGTAGGCCTTGCAGGCCATCATCGTCGAATACATGTCGGCGACCTTGCCCTGCATCAACTGGAATTCGCCGATTGGCTGGCCGAACTGCGAGCGCTCGTGCACATACGGCAGCACCGCGTCCATGCAGGCTGCCATGATACCGAGCGGACCGGCGGCGAGCACCGCGCGCTCGTAATCGAGACCGCTCATCAGCACGTTGACGCCGCGCCCTTCCGCGCCGAGGATATTCTCCGCCGGCACTTCGCAGTCCTGGAACACGAGCTCGCAGGTATTCGAGCCGCGCATGCCGAGCTTGTCCAGCTTCTGCGCGGTCGAAAAGCCGCGCATGCCCTTCTCGACCAGGAACGCGGTGATGCCCTTCGGCCCCGCCTGCGGATCGGTTTTCGCGTAGACGACGAGCGTGTGGGCGTCCGGACCGTTGGTGATCCACATCTTGGTGCCATTGAGGATGTAGCGGTCGGCCTTGCGATCGGCGCGCAGCCGCATCGACACGACGTCCGATCCTGAGCCGGGCTCGCTCATCGCCAGGGCGCCGACGTGCTCGCCGCTGATGAGCTTGGGCAGGTATTGGCGCTTCTGGACTTCGCTGCCATTGCGGCGGATCTGGTTGACGCACAGGTTGGAGTGCGCGCCATAGGACAATCCGACCGACGCCGACGCGCGCGAAATCTCTTCCATCGCCACGCAATGCGCAAGATAGCCCATCGCGGTGCCGCCGTAGTCTTCCTCGACGGTGACGCCGAGGAGTCCCAGGTCGCCCATCTTGCGCCAAAGGTCGGGCGGAAACTGGTTCGTTTGATCGATCGCGGCAGCGCGCGGCGCGATTTCGTCCGCGGCGAATTGCTGGACCGTCGCGCGCAGCATGTCGATCGTTTCGCCATGATGGAACGTCAGCGATGGAAAGTTGAGCATGGTCGCTCCTGATGCATTCAAAGTTCTTGACCCACGAAGTACACGACGAGCACGAAGAAATCCGTCGCCGGTTCAGCATTGCCGGCGATCGCGGCACTCCTGAACAGTTACTCCAACCAGGTTTTCTTCGTGTGTCTCGTGCTCTCCGTGGTTCAAGAGTTTCGGTCCTACGGTCCTCACGCGTCCGGCTTGCCGTGCAGCACGATCAACGTCTGCTGCATGAGTGCAACGAGGGTGCGCGCGCCGCCGCGTTCCGCGTGGACCTCGCCTCGGGTAATGACCAGCGTGCGACCCGACTTGACCACGAAGCCTTCGGCGATCAATTGATCGCCTTCGGCTGGTGCGAGCAAGTTGATCTTGAATTCGACGGTCAGCACCGAACTTTCGGCGGGAAACAACGTGAAGCCGGCGTACCCGCCGGCCGAGTCCACGATCGTACTGACGATGCCGGCGTGCACATAGCCGTGCTGTTGCGCGATTTCGGGTCGCGGCACCAACCCGATCGCGCAATACCCCGGCGCAACCTCGCCCATCTCCGCCCCGATCAGCTTCATCGCGCCTTGCCGGGCAAAACTCCCGCGCACGCGCGATTCGTAGCCGGCATCGACGGGAATGAAGGTGGCGACGGACATTGCAGTGAACCTCGCGCCTTGACAGCGGCTCCTCCGGCCGGCACCAGTCGGGAAGTTTAGCCGGCTCCTCCCGCTATTCTCTATTACGTTTACGTAAACGTCAATCCACCAATCCTTCGGCCGATCCGGGGGGATTGGCATCGTCCGCCGCCGCGCGGCCGGCGGCTTTCGCCCCGCGGGTCTCGCTCTTCAGCCGCCTGCGGCATTCGCGCTCGACGCCGTCGATTTCCTCCAGCACGGCGTCGATATCCTCTTTCTGCTGCAGGAGACGGGCGCGCCGTTCACCCAGCATCTCGATGAACATCGCGAGCTGCGCCCGCTCATTGCGGCCGACTTCGTAGAGGTCGAGCAGCTCGCGGATTTCGAGCAGCGAAAAGCCGAGCCGCTTGCCGCGCAAGATGAGCTTCAGCCGCACGCGCTCCCGTTCGCGATAGATTCGCGCGCGGCCGCGCCGCTCCGGCGCGAGCATGCCTTCGTCCTCGTAGAAGCGAATGGCCCGCGTGGTGAGCGCGAATTCGTGCGCGAGCTCGGAGATCGAGTATGTCGGCTCGCGGCCGGACGTCGCGGAGGGCTTGCGGGTGACGGCAGGCATGGAACTGAATGTTGGTGCTGCCGCCAGGCGCGGCTGCCGGTCCACGATACCATACCGGTTTGACTCGTCGTCACCCAATATGTCCGCGCCGCATCCCGCCGTCCTCGACTACCCCCTTGCCGCGCCGCCCGCGCCGGGGACGACGCTGGTCGTGGCGCCTTCGGTTCACTGGCTGCGGATGCCGCTGCCCTTCGCGCTGGACCACATCAATCTGTGGCTGCTGGAGGAAGACGACGGCTTTACGCTCATCGATTGCGGGTATGGCGACGCGCCGACGCGCGCGCTGTGGGAGACGCATTTCGCGACGACGATGCGCGGGCGTCCGCTGGTGCGCATCATTGCCACCCATTTCCATCCGGACCATCTCGGCAATGCCTTGTGGCTGTCGGAGCGCTTCGGCTGCCCGGTGACGATGACGATGACGGAATTCCTGACCGCGCACGCGGTCATCGACGAGCGTGCGGCGCATGGTCCGCTCGACACGTGCGCGCTCTTTCGCGCGCATGGAATGTCCGCCGAAGACCTCGAGGCGCTCGCGGCACGCGGCAATCGCTACCGGCAGGGCGTGCCCGGCGCACCGCCGTCCGTACAGCGAATGTTGCCGGGCGATGAGGTCAGCGCCGGCCACGGCGCCTGGCAGGTCATCGCCGGCTACGGCCACTCGCCCGAGCACGCGTCGCTGTTCGACGCGGCGCGCAACGTGCTCGTCTCCGGCGACATGCTGCTGCCCAAGATCAGCACCAACGTGAGCGTAGGCGCCAGCGATCCCGACGCGGATTCGCTCGGCCGTTTTCTGGATTCGCTGACGGCGTTCGAGATTCTGCGTCCCGACGCGCTCGTGCTTCCCTCGCATGGCTTGCCGTTTCGCGGCATCCCGTTTCGGGTCGGCCAGCTGCGCGCGCATCATGACGCACGGCTGGCGGAGCTCGTCGAGGCGATCGCCGCGGCGCGGACGCCGGTCTCGGCCGCGCAGATGGTGCCGATCCTGTTTCGGCGCCCGCTCGACCTCCAGCAGCAGTTCTTCGCGATGGGCGAAGCCATAGCGCATCTCAATTATCTCTGGCGGCGCGGCCGCGTGCGCCGTACGCTGGCGGACGACGGGACGCTCCGCTTTGCCGTTTGACTCATCCGCCCGATCACAACGACGAGACTTTCGCGATGCCCACACCTGCCACCGACACGAACACCCCATCGCTCGATCCCGTTACGCTCGCCGAATCGCTCGCCTCGGCCGCGGAAAAAAGCGCCAAGGCCATCGGCGATTTTGCCGCGCGCAACGCCAAGAAAACCGGATCGATCCCTACCGACGAGCTGGGACTGGGCAAGGCGTTCATGGAGCTCGCCGCGCAGATGCTCGCCAATCCCGCGCGACTCGCCGAATCGCAGATGAACCTGTGGTGGGAATACATGAGCCTGTGGCAGGGCTCGATGCTGCGCCTCATGGGCGCGCAGGCCACGCCCGTCGCCGTGCCCGCCAAGGGCGACAAGCGTTTCAAGCACGAAGACTGGCATGAGCATTTCCTGTTCGATTACATCAAGCAAAGCTACCTCATCACCGCGCGCTGGATGCACGACCAGGTGGCCAGCGTCGAAGGGCTCGATGAGCAGACGAAGAAGAAAGTCGATTTCTTCACCCGCCAGTACATCGACGCGCTGGCGCCGTCGAACTTCGCGCTGACCAATCCGGAAGTGTTCCGCGAGACCGTCGCATCGGGCGGTCAGAACCTGGTGAAGGGTCTCAACAACCTGCTCGACGACATCGAGCGCGGCGGCGGCCAGCTCCGGATCTCGATGACCGACGCCAAGGCGTTCGAGCTGGGCGTCAATATCGCGACCACGCCGGGCAAGGTCGTGTTCCAGAACGAGCTCATGCAGTTGATCCAGTACGAGCCGACGACGAAGAAAGTCTGGAAGCGCCCGCTGCTGGTCGTACCGCCGTGGATCAACAAGTACTACATCCTCGACCTGCGCGAGAAGAATTCGTTTTTGCGCTGGGCGGTCGGCGAGGGGATGACGGTGTTCGTGGTCTCGTGGGTCAACCCCGACGAAAAGCTTGCGCACAAGAATTTCGAGGATTACCTGACCGAGGGCACGCTGGCGGCGCTCGACGCGATCGCCAAGGCGACCGGCGAGGAAGACGCCAATGTCATCGGCTACTGCCTCGGCGGCACGCTGCTCGCGGCGACGCTCGGCCATCTCGCCGCGAAAAAGGACAAGCGGATCGCCAGCGCGACGTTCATGACCTCGCTGATCGACTTCACGGCCGCCGGCGAGCTAGAAGTGTTCATCGACGAGGCGCAGGTCGCGTCGCTCGAAAAGAAAATGAACGAGCGCGGCTACCTCGAAGGCAGCGAAATGGCGACCACGTTCAACATGCTGCGCGCCAACGATCTCATCTGGTCGTTCGTGATCAACAATTACCTGCTCGGCCGAGACCCGTTCCCGTTCGACCTCCTGCACTGGAACTGCGACTCGACCCGGATGCCGGCGGCGATGCACAGCTTTTACCTGCGCAACATGTACATGAACAACCTGCTGGCCAAACCGGATGCGCTCACGCTGGCGGGCACGAAGATCGACCTGTCCAAGGTCGCCACGCCGTCCTATTTCGTATCGGCGATCGAAGATCACATAGCACCGTGGAAGACGACCTATGCCGGCACCCAGGTCATGAACGGCAAGTCGCACTTCGTGCTGTCGGGCTCCGGGCACATCGCGGGCATGGTGAATCCGCCGGCCGCGAACAAATACGGGTTCTGGACCAACGAGAAGCTGCCCGCGACGCCGGATGCCTGGTTCGCAAGCGCGAAGCAGCACGAAGGCTCGTGGTGGCCGAATTGGCGCCAATGGGTGACACCGCACCTCGGGCGCGAGGTCCCCGCGCGCGTCCCGGGCAAAGGCAAGTTGAAGGTGATCGAAGCAGCGCCGGGCAGTTACGCGCGCATCCGGGCCGACGGGAAATAGGACGGTAGAATTCACACGAGACGCCAGGGGAGGAACGCAACACTGAAACTTCTCCGCGCGTCAGCATCTCTTTTTAAGCGAGGACGACCATGAACCGAATGCTTCGACAGTCGCTGGCGGCCGCAGCGGCGTGTCTACTGGTCGCGGGCGCCGCCGCGCAGGCGCCCTGCGGCGATTGTGGCGTGGTGCAATCGATGCGTCTGGTCGAGCAGCAGGGCCAGACCTCCGGCGTCGGCATGGTGGCGGGCGGCGTCCTGGGCGGCGTGCTCGGCCACCAGATCGGCAGCGGCCGGGGCAACACGGTGGCGACGATTGCCGGCGCAGGGGTCGGCGCTTACGCTGGCAACCAGGTCGAAAAGAATCGGAACAAGAAAACGTATTGGTCCGTTGCGATCAAGATGGACAACGGGACCGTGCGCAATTTCACGTACTCCAGCAAACCCTCGGTCCACGAGGGCGAGCACGTCAAGCTCGTCGATGGCGGCCGCCGGTTGGCGCTGCTCGCGAATTAGGCCCTGGCTTCCATCGCGATTCACGCGATGAAGAACGCCGGGCAAGCGCCCGGCGTTTTTTCTGCCGACGGCTTAAGGTTACCTCCCTGGCGGCCGATCCGCAGCCGGGGCACCGGGCGCCTGGCGGTCGTTCCTGCGGACCATGTTCCCGCCATCATTATTCGGAGGCGAAGTCGCTGCCTGCGGTGGCGGAGCGACGTGGACCGGTGCCGCAGCAGGGGCAGCCGGTGCCGACCGAACGATGGGCTGCGGCTGCTGCATCGGCAATCCCTGCGCTTGGGCCTGCGGTGGCGCAGGTTGCGAGCGCGTCTGCGGTCGCGCCATCGTATTGGCCTGAGGCACTGCGTATGACTGTGTCGGGGGAGCCGGCGTAGCCGCAGGCATCGGCGGCGCCGGCCGGCTCGATGGCCGCTGGTCCGTTCGTTGGTCGTTCCGCACCACTGGGGCCGACCCCCCGGGCGTGCCGGCGGTCCCAATGGAGTTGGGATTCGCGTACAGAGGCGCTGCGCGGGTCGCAGGCTGGACCGCGGCAGGGCCGCCGTACGTTGACGGAGCAGCCTGTGATGGCGAGGACCGCGTCGATGGTGCATACGACGGCGGCGGCACGGTTGGCGGCTCGGTTTGCCGTACGTAACGCCCGGCTTGCGAAGGCGGGACCGCGGTTGTCCCGCTAGGCAGTGCGCCAATGCCACCGGGCCTGGCGTTGGTTGGATAGAACGTTGACGCGGGCGGCGGGGTGCCATCACCCGGCCGCCGCATCGGGATGTGCCCGGGCTCGTTGCGCACGCGCGGCGCGCCGGCAAGCACCGGAGCGCTCGCGACATTGCCGACCGGGACCCTGACCAGGTTCGTCTGGACCGGCTGCCGCATCACCAGCGCCGATCCGGACATCGCGGTGATGCCGCCTGGCGCATTCCAGTTGACGTAGCGCGTTGGCGGCGCATTGTTACGCAGGGCGACGTTCACGGCATAGGGCCGGTTATAACGGTCCCAACAGCCGCTCGAGCAGCGTCCCCACCATGGCCGATACGGCTCGCCCCAGGCGAGCGGAACCCATCCGAACACCGGCGTGCCGACGCTCGCCGACAAGCTCCAGCCAGAGCCGCCAGCCCATCCGACCAACGCCGGCGCCCACAACGGCCGCCTGACGTATGCGCCGGGACACCAACCCCAACGCCCGCCCACGTACGCCCAACGGCCATAGTGAAACGGTGCGTAGCCCCACGGCGCGTAGTCGACCCACGTCGGGCCCCAGGCGCCCACCTCGGTCCAATAGCCGTTGCGATACGGCGCCCAATCGGCGCCGACATCCGACGGATACCAGACCGCGCCGTACTCCGGGACCTGGCTCCACGTCCCGTACTGGTCGAGATCGGCGGCGCCGACCATCTGCGGCGAAACGTAATTGGTCGCGCGTGCGCGGTCGTAGCGGCGATCGCGGCTCGCGGCCCACGAGTCGAAGCCGTCGGTGCCAACGCCGTTGCGCACGCTCGCGAAACGCGGCTCGGCGCCATCGACGACCGCGGTCTGGCCGGGCAGCACCTGTTGCACGGCGCCCGCGGTCAGCACGTTGGCCTCGCCTTCGCGCACGGCAAGCTCGGTGTGCTCGCGATCGTTCGTGACATCGATGCGATACAGTCCGGGACGGGTCAGCACGACCTGCGTGTTCGGCGTGTCGACGCGGGCCGTTTCTCCGGGCTCGAGTGCACGCACGCGAACGCTGACGCGCCCCTGCGCGACAAACAGTGCAAATTCGCGATCGTCGAGTCGCGAGACATGCAGATTGGTGTCCGCCGCCAACCGGAACTGACCGGCGCCGAAGTCGATTTCCGCGCGGCCTTCCCTGCCTGCCCACAAGTTATCGCCGCTCGTGACAGGGTAGTTGAGCCCGATGGGGATCCATTGGTCGGGCTTGTCCTGCGGCGCAAGGAAGAGCTCGCCCGCAAATTCGGCGACGCGGCCGACACGGCCGGGCAGATCGTCGTCCGCGAGCGCGATGGCCGGCAGCGCGGATGCAATCGCGCAGGCCAGGACCGCGATGGCGCGGCGCAACATCCGAAGCGAGAACATGGTCATGGGTATCCGGTCCCTTGTGGTCGCTAAAGACAACGCCTCCGACCGGACATTCGTTGACGAGCGCACGGGCGGGCGCAAGCCCCCGTTTTGCATTAGAATTTTCCTCGAAGCGAAGGCCGCGTGCGGAGCCCGCTGTCGCAACGCAATCCCATCACCCTAGGAGAAACTGATATGCGGAGATTCCGTCCGACGCTCGTCGCCGGCGCACTCGCGTTTGCCCTGTCTGCCGGCACCGCGTCCGCGCAGTTCACAAACACTTACATCTTCGGCGACAGTTTGAGCGATGCGGGCCAGTACGGCGCGCGCTTCACGACCAATCCGGGGCTGACCGCGGCGATGTACGTCGGGCAGACCTACGGCTATCTCACGACCCCATCATCGCAGGGCGGAACGGACTATGCCTACGGCGGCGCGCGCGTCACCCTTCTTCCCGGCTTTCCTCCGACACCGC
>Ga0268264_10000521_pt1 | contig 48744 bp, 43 predicted proteins | sample KBSSwiS32_FD_190357 | JGI IMG/M metagenome (GOLD analysis project Ga0268264, IMG submission 190357) | Switchgrass rhizosphere microbial communities from Kellogg Biological Station, Michigan, USA - KBS Switchgrass S3-2 (SPAdes) (version 2) | ecosystem: Host-associated > Plants > Roots >... | reverse complement strand
GCGGCGGCGGTGAGGCCGGCACGCGGCGGCGGTGAGGCCGGCACGCGGCGGCGGTGAGGCCGGCACGCGGCGGCGGTGAGGCCGGCACGCGGCGGCGGTTGGCCCGGCGCGCGCCGGTTGGCCTGTTGCGCGGCGGTTGCTGGCGCGCCTGACAAGTCAGTTCTGGCGTGTCAGATCGGCCTTACTCGGGAATGTTGCCGGCCAGGCACTTGCGGGTGATGCCGGCGATGTTGTGAGCACCCGTCAAGGTCATTGCCACGCGCATTTCCTTGGCGATCAGGTCGAGCAGTTGGCTGACACCCTCCTCGCCTTTCGCTGCCATCGCATACAACCACGCTCGCCCGAGCAACACGCCCTTCGCGCCAAGGGCCAACATCCGTACGACATCCAGACCCGACCTGACCCCGGAGTCCGCCAAGACGGTGGTTCTATCCCCCACCGCGTCCACAATAGCCGGCAACGCACGCGTGCTCGACAACACACCATCGAGTTGCCGGCCCCCATGGTTTGAGACGACGATGCCGTCCGCACCAATGTCAACAGCGGCACGGGCGTCTTCAGGATCCAGAATACCCTTGAGAATGAGCGGCCCTTTCCAACGCGCGCGAATCCAGTCGAGGTCCTTCCACATGATGGTGGGATCAAAATTGGCACCCAGCCAACCTATGTAGTCATTCAAACCGCTCGCCTTACCGAGCAGAGGCTCGAGGTTACCCAGACGGTGAGGACGACCATTCAGGCCCACATCCCACGCCCAGCCGGGTTTGGCGATGGCCTGTAGCACCCTGCGCAGCGGTGCGTTGGGCCCTGACATACCAGAATGCGCATCCCGATATCGTGAGCCGGGAATTGGCATATCAACAGTGAATACCAGCGTCTTCACGCCCAGTCCCTGGGCTGTTGAAAGCAGGTCCCGCATGAATTCCCGGTCGCGCAGCACATAGAGTTGAAACCAGACATGCTCGTTACCGGCGGCCTGCACAACCTCCGCAAGAGAACATAGACCCACTGTCGAGAGGCAGAAAGGAATTCCGGCAGCACAGGCCGCGCGCGCCGCCTGCGTCTCCCCTCGTCGCCGGAACATGCCCGCGATCCCGACGGGACCCAACATCACGGGCAGCGGTCGTTGCTGCCCAAACAACGTCGTCGTGAGATCCGCGGCGCCGCCACCCACCAGCACTCTCTGTCTGAGCGCGACATCGCCCAGATCCAGAACATTGCGCTGCATCGTGTATTCGCTGTTGGCCCCGCCGTCGGCGTAGTCGAATAGAAATCGGGGCAGTCGCCTGCGGGCGGCTTCTCTGAAGTCCAGCGTCGAGGAAATGATCATCCGCGCAGTTTAACGATCCGCATGATCGGTGAGACGGAAAACCCGCTCCATTTCGATCCACGTTCCGTCCGGGCCGGCCGCGGGAACCGGCTGTTGAAACTGCTTCATGCGGGCCTCCCAGCGCTGCACGTCAGGATTGGCGGCATCGGCCTGGGCTTTGGCCGCGGGCGAATAGGAATCGCTGACTTCGATGAGCATGAACATCCGGTTGCCGGCCCGGTAGATTTCCATATTGTCGATGCCGGACTCCAGGATGGAGCGGATGATGGGCTTGGGCGTTCGTCCCGGCCGATGCCAATCCTCGTACTCCGCAATCAGCTTCGCGTCATCGACCAGATCGAGCGCGAGCGCAAATCTTCGGGTCATGCGTTTGACCATCCACCGTCGATAATGTGAGTTGCACCGGTCGTGAACGCCGAGGCATCGCTTGCAAGGTACAACGCCAGCTCGGCGATCTCCTCGGCTTTCGCAATGCGTCCCATGGGCTGACGGCTGACGAACTCAGCACGTGCCCTGGCCGCATCGCCGGTGGCCGCCAGCCGCTGATCCAGCGAAGGCGACTGAACTGTCCCCGGGCAAATTACGTTGCAACGAACGCCGTCCTTTACGAAATCAACTGCCACGGATCGGGTGAGACCAATCAGCGCGGCCTTCGATGCGCCATACACAAACCGGTTGGGCACGCCGATGACCGAGCTGGCAACGGATGACATGTTGATGATCGATCCGCCACCGCGCGCAATCATTCCGGGGAGGAAGCTGCGGATCATCCGGAACGCCGACTTCACGTTGAGATTGAACGAGAAATCAAAATCCGCATCGGTGGTGGTCAGGAGCGTGCCGGCGTGCACGAATCCAGCGCAGTTGAACAGAACATCCACCGCGCCGACTTCTTTGGCCAATGCCTCGATTGCAGCGGCGTCAGTGAGATCCACCTGGCGCGTTTCCATATCGCTCAGGGTGGCGAGTGTCGCCGGGTTGATATCAACCGCAATGACCCGGGCACCCTCCCGCGCGAAAAGTTCCGCGGTAGCGCGGCCAATTCCCTGCCCTGCGGCAGTGACCAGGGCAATTTTGTTCTTCAGTCGGCTCATGTGATTACTGTTTCAGCTCAGAACATGATGGGAACCGGGGCATCGCTGCGCAGAAGTCCCGCCGTCCGCAGATCGCTCCACAGCGATGGCGGAATCGGGCGTCGCAAATAGTCATCGGCTCGACTTACTTCCTCGCTCGATCCAAACCCGGCAACGACACACAACACCTGGCTGTGCGCCAACGGAAACTGCAATGCCGCGGCAGGCAGCGGTACGTTGTGGTTGGCGCAGATCTCTTCAATCGCAGCCACGCGCGCAATGATTTCAGGACCCGCCGCCGAGTAATTGTAGTGAGCCGCGCCCGGTTTGCCCACGCCCGTGGCGAGAATCCCTGAATTGTAAGGACCCCCAACAATGACACGGACACCGCGCTTCGCGCACAGAGGCATGAAAACCTCCAGCGAGAGTTGCTCCAGCAACGTGTATCGACCCGCGAGCAGTACGACATCGAAGTCGGCAGATCCCAGCGCTTCGACACACACTTCCCACTCATTGACGCCGATGCCGATCGCACCAACCGCACCCGAGGAGCGAAGCTCGCTCATCGCGCGATAGCCGCCGTCCATGAACTCTTTGAAGCGCTCGGGATGGTTGTCGCCGTGGGTGAACCGGCCGATATCATGTACGTACAGGATATCGATCCGCTCGCGCTGCAGGCGCTTCAAACTGTCCTCATACGTGCGCATGACGGAGTCATACGTGTAATCAAACTCGCTTTCGCACGGCTCCGCGGTGACAAAACCCTGGCGGGACAGACCCGGCTGCACGTTCGATCGGGGAACGAGCTTTCGACCTGCCTTGGTGGAGACGATCACTTCCTGTTGCGGGTCGAGCTCGTGGAGCGCCGTGCCCAGGCGCTTCTCACTCAACCCGAAACCGTAGTGAGGCGCCGTGTCGAAATACTGAAACCCGAGATTCAGCGCTTCCCGCGTGGTCTCGAGAGCTGCCGCATCACTGATGGGCGCGTACAGGTTACCCAGGACCGCGGAGCCGAAGCCCAGCGGTCCGAAGGTGGCGCGATCGAGAGTCAGGTCCTTCACGCGGACACAAACTGCTGACGTTGGCGTCCCAGTCCGTCGATACCCAACTCGACCACATCCCCCGCCTTGAGATAGGTCGGTGGTCGCTGGCCCAGACCGACGCCCGCGGGCGTCCCGGTGCTGATGATGTCGCCGGGCATGAGTGTCATATATCGGCTGATATAACTCACGAGGTGAGCCACGCCGAACACCATGTCAGACGTCGAACCGTTCTGGTATCTGCGGCCGTTGACCTCCAGCCACATGGACAACATCTGCGGATGCGGGATTTCGTCCGTGGTCACGAGCATTGGCCCGATCGGGCCGAACGTGTCGCAGCTCTTTCCCTTGACCCACTGCCCACCGTGCTCGAGTTGGAACTCGCGCTCGGATATATCGTTCACCACGAGATAGCCGGCCACGAAATCGAGCGCGCGCTCTTCCGGAACGCGGCGCGCGACATCGCCGATCACGACGCCGAGCTCAACTTCCCAATCGGTTTTCTTCGATCCCCACGGAATGATGACATCATCATTGGGACCGCAGATGGCCGTGGTGGCCTTCATGAACAGAATCGGCTGCTCGGGCAATGCCAGGCCCGACTCCTTGGCGTGATCCTTGAAGTTCAGGCCCACGCAGATCATCTTTCCAACCTGTCCCACCGCCGCTCCGAACCGGGTGCCCTGGGGCAGCAGCGGCAAGGAGCTGATATCGACGCGGCGCAGGTCTTCCAGGCTCTTGCGATTGAGCACGTTGCCGGCAATGTCCGTGACTACTCCGGACAGATCGCGCAATTTGCCCTTGTCATCAATCAGCGCGGGACGTTCCGATCCCGGGGTGCCAACGCGTGTCAGCTTCATGAACACCTCCTGAAAATTGTCTGCGGTCTCACAGCAGGCCCCGCGATGCGAGATTGCGCATCAGCGCGGTAATACCCACGGTCCACGGTGGAGCGGTATCGCACGTCACGACGGTATTTACCAGCGTGCCCAGCTTTGCGGATGACACCCGTACGACATCGCCGACCTTGTGCGTGAACCCGCGACCGGGCTCGTCCCGATCCTCGACCGGTGCGAACAGGGTACCGAGAAACAACACGAAGCCATCCGGATACTGGTGATTGCTGTTCACGGTTTGGGCCACGAGGTCCGCGGGATCGCGGCTGATATCTTTCATCGTGCTGCGACCGCTCAACTGGAAGCCCTCGGCGCCCTCGATCTGCAGCTCCACCACCGCTTCGCGCACATGATCGAGCGTGAATGTACCGTCGAAAAGACGGATGAACGGGCCAATTGCGCACGAAGCAGTGTTGTCCTTGGCTTTTCCCAGAAGCAGCGCCGAACGTCCCTCGATATCGCGCAGGTTGACATCGTTTCCGAGTGCGGCACCGACAATGGTGCCGGCGGGATCCACCGCCAGCACGATCTCAGGTTCCGGGTTGCTCCACAACGAGTCGGAGCGGATACCGACCTTCGCTCCCCAGCCGACTGACGACAGGACGGGAGCCTTGGTGAACACCTCCGCATCGGGACCGATCGCAACTTCTAGGTACTGCGACCACAACCCTTCCGCAATCAGCGCCTCTTTCAGCCGCGATGCCGCTTCGGACCCGGGCTCGACTGACAGTGCATCCGTTCCCACCTTGGCCGAAAGGTTGGAGCGGATCTGCTCGGCGAGCGTGAAATTGCCGCGCGAGCGTTCGTCGATGACGCGCTCCAGGGCAGAAATCGCGAACGTGACGCCGCTCGCTTTGATGACCTGGAGGTCAATGGGGGACAGGATTTCGATGGCGTTGGATTGACCAGCACCGGCTGACGCGGAGGCCGTCGATGCGCCGCGCGGCGGCGATCCGGAGGTTGGTCCACCGCTCACGGCTGGCGCGCTGATGTTCAGCGCTTCCAGCGGGCCCAGGTCGCGGGCCTGTTTGGCATCCAGCTTCCCCAGGTTGGCAACTGCGTCGGCCACGGTGGGCAGCGACTTCGACACATCGTAGACACGGCCCTTTTCAATGAGGACGGGCGTGGGCCCCTCCGGCAGTTGCAACCGGCCCAGGAGCCGTGCCTCCCGCCAGTCTGCCGGCAGACTCTGGATCAACAAATCCACCCCCTCGCTCTCAAACATTGACATATGACGCGCCTTCAGTGATATATCACAAGACCTTTAAAACTGGAAGCATACCGATGCCCAGTCGCATGAGCGCAGCATGTTTCCTCGCGTGGGCCACAACCGTTTCAGCCGGTTGGACCGCAAATAAACACCAGGACGACGCGAATACCGTCGTCGTCCACGTCTCCCCTGCGGGGAGTGATAGTGCCCGGGGTGATGAAACGCATCCCTTCAGAACACTGGAACGTGCGCGTAAGGCAGTTCGGGAGGCCAATTCTGCACACAGCGTGACCGTTCGGCTCGCTACCGGAATTTATCGCCTGACGCAGCCCATGATCTTCTCTGCCGCGGACGGGGGACGCAACGGTCATCACGTCACCTGGGCAGCAGAACCCGGTGCCACCCCGGTGATTTCCGGGGCGATCGCGGTGAGCAAATGGAAAATATCTGATCGCACGCGCGGCATTTACGTCGCGGACGTGCCCATCGGGCTCGATTCGCGCCAATTGTGGATCGATGACCAACTCGCGAGGCGGGCCACGATTGAGATTCCGAGGTCGGCGGTCGAATTCACGGCCGATGGTCTCACGATCGCGGCCGGAGCTCGCGCGGCGACGGTTCCGTCGGTCCTCGATGATCTGGATCGCCTGCCTGATCAGTCACGGATCGAAGTCGAGGGCACCGGCTGGTTCACCGACCGTTTCTCACCTGTGGAACGTATCGTGGGCCATACACTGCACATGCAGCAGCCCGCGTGGAAAAACAACACCTGGGGATACGACACTCTCAACAACCCTTACGGCCCGGAAGCCGCGCACCTGTTCCTGGCCAACTCGCTGCGGTTTCTCACTCAGCCGGGGCAATGGTATCTGGACCCATCGCACGGCAAGCTGTATGTGCGACCTCCAAAGGGCGCATCGATGGAAAAGCTCCGCGTGGAGCTGCCGCGTATCAGTACTCTCATTGCCATTGGGGACAGTCTCGATGCGCCCGTCGAGGATCTCGCGTTTCGCGACATTCAGTTCTCGCACACGACATGGTTGGGGCCATCCTCCAATATCGGCTTTGCCAGCCAGCAAAGCGGTGCGTATCTCGCGACCCTGCTGCCTGAGTATCCCGCGGATGCTCTGACCAGTTGCAAATGGGGATGCCCCATTTTCGAGCATGCGCGCAACGAGTGGAATCAAACCCCGGCGGCCATCCAGGTGGCCGCCGCGAAACACATCGAGCTCGAGCACGACGTATTCGCCCATTTGGGACAGTACGCGCTCGGTGTCGGTAATGATGCCAACGCCAATGTCACCGGAGTGGGTTTGGGCACGGCCGGTGTTTATGTAACGCGAAATGTGTTCTCCGATCTGGCCGGCGGTGCGATCCAGGCGGGCGGCGTGCAGCGCGATGCCCATCATCCTCGAGACCCGCGGCAGCTCAACACCCAGCTGTTTGTCATCAACAACCGTATCGAGTCCGTAAGCAAGGACTATCGGGATAACAGCGCCGTGCTGTCGACCTACGTCGAGGGTGCGATGATCCTTCACAATGAATTGTCAGATGTTCCGTACGACGCCATTGATATCGGATACGGGTGGGGAATCCAGGACGCCCACGGCAGTCCCAACTATCGACTCAATTTCCGCGGCTACGACTTCCCGGCAAACCTGGTGTACGACACGCCCACCAGCCATCGCGATGTGTATGTCGCCTACAACCGGATTCATGGCGCCAAGAAGTACTTTCACGATGGTGGCGCGATCTACAACTTGTCGGCCAGCCCGGGCACGGTGATCGCCGAGAACTATATTTTTGATAACGACGGCCGCATCGGCATCTATCTGGATGAAGGCTCGAGATATCTCATTGTCCGCAACAACGTCGTTGCCGATCCCAACGGCACCTGGTTGAACGCGAACACAGTGAGCAATGCCCTGCCCCTGCGGGTCACGCTCGATAATACGGCGACCGGTAACTGGCATGACGGAACGGTCGTCGGCGGTCTCTGGAATGCCTACCACAACAACTCGATCCTGGATGACCACCTCGTGCAGGGTGGCAACTGGCCATCCGCGGCGCGGGAGGTGATGGCGAACGCCGGAATCGAAGCCACCGCCGGCCCGGTTGAATATCTTCCAAAGAAGGGCTCATAATCGAAACTGATATCTCTGAACGGCCATTTGATATACATTGGGCTCACGAGGCCCGCAGGGGACGTGATGGTCGAATTATTCGGACGCTCGATGTCGCGGCTGGACATCGAGCGTCACGCGGGCGCGCTTTCGCAGTTCGCCGGCGATCGCCTGATGACATTGGGGGACGGTCTCGAGCGCGGAATCCGCATGCTCGAATTCCGTACCGGGACAGGCTTGCGCTTCACCGTGTTGGTGGATCGCGCTCTGGACATCGCGGACTGTGAGTACCAGGGCCGCGCCTTAGGCTGGAATTCGCCTGCCGGCTTCCGGCATCCCGGCCTCCATGAATACGAGGGTGAAGGCGGCCTCTCCTGGCTCCGCTCATTCTCCGGTCTGATTGTCACGTGTGGCCTCGATCACATCCTGTTCATGGATGACGACGATGCCTCGCACTTCGTGTATCGGCCTCGGAAATCGACCAGCTCGTCACTTCACGGTCGCATTGGGACTATCCCCGCTCGGCTCACGGGCTACGGAGAGAGTTGGGACGGCGACGAGTGCACGTTGTGGTGCGAAGGTGTAGTCCAACAGGGCACGGTGTTTGGAGAAGACCTGCACCTGCATCGGCGCATCGAGGCAAAGCTCGGCTCCAACACGATTGAGTTGCACGACCGCGTGGTGAATCACGGGTTCTACCGCACGCCGCACATGCTCTGTTATCACATCAACGTCGGACATCCAGTGTTGGCTGAAGGCTCCCGCTACCTTGCGCCTCTCGATGATGTCGTTTGGGCGGCGCATGCGGGGGATGATTATCGAAGGCAGGCAGTCGGGTATCGGAAGATGCCGGCGCCGCAGAATCAATTCCACGAGCAGGTGTGGCAACACGAGCTGAAGGCCGACCGCGAGGGGCTCGTGCCGGTCGCGCTCGTCAATGACACCCTCGGTCTGGGTTTCATGGTCGAAACGCGCAAGGGGCAGTTTCCCTGCCAGTACGAATGGCAGAACCTGCAGGCCGGTCAGTATGCCTTTGGCATCGAACCATCCACGAACCACGTGTTGGGGAAGCAGTTCGCCCGGCAGCGCCATGAGCTCATCTGGCTCGAGCACAATGATGAGCGCCGGTACGACACCCGGCTCAATGTCCTCGGCGATACGGCTGCGATCGCCGCGGCGGAGAAGCGGATACGGGGAATTTGCGGGCAGCCTGAAGAGGAATATCCCACGCCGTCCGGCAATTACCGGGCGATCACGGGCCGCGAGCCCGGCGCGGCGCAGGCTGGCGTTCGCGAAGGGACACGATGAGACACGCGGGCAGAACTGTTCTATTGACCGGTGCCGCGGGCGGCTTGGGTCTCCCCACGGCTCTCGCCTTCCTTTCCGCCGGCGCCACCGTGGTCGCTGTCGACAACGACGAAGGCAAGATCAAGCGGTTGCGCGAGGCCGCGCAAAATCAGGACAAGCTCGTGGTGTTGCGCACCGACCTGTCGGATCTCGATGGCTTGCGCGCCCGCCTCAACGACGTTGCTTCATCAACGAGCGGATTCGACATCGTCATCAACAACGCCGCGATCTACCCCTCGAAGCCATTCGAGGAGTATTCCATTGCCGAGCACCAGGCTGTCCAGAAAATCAACGTCGACGCCGCAATCGTCGCCGTGCAGGTTGCATTACCCGGGATGCGCGCCAAGAACTGGGGCCGCATCGTAAATGTGGCCAGCATCACAATGTATGGTGGTTGGGCCCTCCTCTCGCCCTACGTAGCCTCCAAAGGCGCGTTGGTGGGACTCGCCCGCGCCTGGGCGCGCGAGTTTGGTCCGTACGGCGTCACTGTCAACGCGGTCGCACCAGGCGCCTTCCCCACGGATGCCGAGAAGATTCATCCCGACCCGGCCGGGTATGCCCGCTTCGTGTTGGAACACCAGGCGATCAAGCGACGCGGTACGCCTTCGGACTTTGCCAGCGCGCTCATTTTCCTGACCTCCGATGAGGCGGGATTCATCACCGGCCAGACGCTCGATATCAACGGCGGCTGGGTAATGCACTGAACCGGAAGGGTACGAGAGCTTCATGGGAATTCTGAGCGACTTCACGGTCATCGACTGCTCCATTGCGATGGCGGGACCGTTCGCCGCGCAGCGGCTGGGCGACCTGGGAGCCAATGTCATCAAGGTTGAGCCCGTCGCCGGTGAATGGCAGCGGGCACGCGCCGCGGGAGGCGCCCAGGGCAACCGGATCAACGTGTCCTTCCAATCCCTCAACCGCAACAAGCGCTCACTTGCGATTGACCTCAAATCGCCGGAAGGTAAGGCGGCTGTGTTGAAGTTGGTCGCGACGGCCGACGTATTCATCCAGAATTATCGCCCGGGAGTCGCACGGCGCCTCGGCGTGGATTACGACAGCCTGAAAGCCATCAACCCGCGCCTGGTGTATGTATCGATCTCCGGGTACGGTGAGACCGGCCCCTATGTCGATCGCCCGGGCCAGGACCTGCTCCTGCAGGCCATGTCGGGCGCGATGCTTTCAGCCGGCCGCGAGGGCGAGCCACCGGTGCCCGCGGGCCAGTTTCTGGCGGACGCGATTACCGCTTATAACGCCTTCGAAGGCGCCCTCGCCGCTCTGTTGCACAGGGAGCGGACCGGCGAAGGTCAGCTCGTTCAGGTCAACATGTTGGATGCCGTGGTGACCATCCAGATGCAGGAGCTTTCCGTATTCACCATCGGCGGGAAGCCACAGTCCCGCTCCTCCGAGCCCCACGCTCACTGCTACATACGCTCGCCGTATGGCGTGTTTCCAACCGCGGACAGCTTCATTGTGGTGGCCTTCGCCAACCTCGCCAAACTGGGCGAGTTGATTGGCGAGCCTTCGTTCGCGGGTATGGATGATGAGCGTGACAGCTGGCTGCACCGGGATGAGATCTTTGCCAGAACACGGCAGCGCCTGATCACCCGGCCGGCCGGCGAGTGGCTGAAGCTGTTTCACGAGCACGACATCTGGTCGGGGCCGGTGTATGGCTACGCCGATCTGATGACCGACCCGCAGATCGCGCACAACGGCACATTTGTCGAATTTGATCACCCTTCCGAGGGTCACGTGAAGATGCCGGGATTTCCGATCAGGTTCTCGAGGACACCCAGTCGGGTGAACCGCGGCGCACCCCAGGTGGGAGAGCACAGTCGCGAAGTTCTGCTCGAAGCGGGCTTCAACAACGACGCCATCGAAAAGCTGATCGCCGCCGGCACTGTCAGACAAGACTGATGCACTACCGTGGCCTGACATGGGACCATCCGCGCGGTTACAGTGCGCTGATGCACGCCGCCGCGAAGCTCGACGCAGCGACTGACGGCATCAGCATCAGCTGGGACAAACACTCGCTGGAGGGATTCGAGGCGCATCCTATCGGCGATCTTTGCGAACGCTACGATCTCGTGGTGTTTGATCACCCGCACGTGGGCGAGGCCGTGGCGGCTGGCTGCCTTCAACCGCTCGAGAGTTTGTTGTCGGCAGATGAAATTGCGGACCTCGAGCGGGACACGATCGGGCCGTGCTTGTCGAGCTACGAGCTCAACGGGCAGCATTGGGGGCTGCCCCTCGACGCCGCTACCCAGGTATTGGCGTACCGCGCGGATCTCCACGACGGGCCGCCGCCACTGACCTGGGATGACGTTTTGGAGCTGTCTGAACGACAGCCAGTGGCAATGTCGTTGGCAGGTCCGCATGCGGCACTGACATTTCAGTCGGTGGTTGCCTCACTTACCCGTCCGGAGGAATACGAGGATCCGGAGTACTTCGTTCCGAAACATGCAGGACTCGCCGCCCTGGATTTGATGGCGCGCCTGATCGCACGCAGCCCACGGAATGTCAGGGATGCAAACCCGATCGGTATCCTGGGTCACATGACGCGGCACACGGATGTTGTGTTGTGCCCGTTGATATACGGGTACGTCAACTATGCGGTGGGATCCAACCTGACGGCAGCTGGGCCTGACGAACAAGGGCATGAGCAACCCGCGGAGGTAGGATCCAGGCAGGCAGCCTCGAGACGCGTGGCATCGGGGCCGGTGACACACGCACATGCTGAACCCGCGCAGGTCGCGCACGCGATTACCTTCGCCAATGCGCCGCGCGCATGGCCTGATGGCCGCCCGGGATCTACGCTCGGCGGTACGGGGATTGGAATCTCCCGGCGCTGTGTCATCACACCGCAATTACTCACTCATCTCCGCTGGCTGATGAGCCCCGAGGCACAAACACAATTCATTCCTGCTCACGACGGTCAACCAAGTCGTCGCTCGGCGTGGATGGACGACGCAGTCAATTCGCGGTGGGGAAACTTCTACCGCAACACGGCCGAGACCTTGGAGCGAGCGCACGTCCGGCCGCGCCACAACCACGCAATTGCATTTCAGACGAGCGCCTCGGCATTCATCCGGGAGGAGCTCGGACACAAACGCGAGCACCGGGATCTTCTGGCGGGCCTGCAGGCAATGTTTGAAAAGAGCCGCCTGGAGCAGGCTCCATCGAGGTTGAGCCACGTATGAGCGAGCACATTCTGTTTTCCATCGAGGGGCACGTTGCCACTATCACACTCAATCGCCCGGACAAACTGAACGCGGCGACGGGGGAGATGTCAGATGCCATTGTTGCCGCGGCTGCAGAGTGCAATCGCAACGACTCTGTTCGATGCGTGATTGTTACGGGCGGGGGTCCAAAAGCATTCTGTGCGGGATCTGACATTGCAGAGCTCGACCGGTATGCCAGCCCCTGGGAGTTTCGCAATCGTGCGGACTATTGCGATGCCATTCAGACGCTGCGCAAGCCAACTATCGCGGCGGTGAACGGCTTCGCCCTGGGCGGCGGACTCGAGACTGCCCTTTCGTGCGACATTCGAATCGCCTCCGCGAATGCAAAGTTCGCCGCTCCGGAGATCAAGCTGGGGTGGATCGGGGGCGGAGGCATGACCGCATTGCTGGCGCATTCGATCGGACCCTCCAACGCGGCGTGGATGATCATGACCGGCAACACCATCGATGCTCAGCAGGCGCTGTCCTGGGGGCTCGTTACGGCGGTAGTATCTCAGGACAGTCTCGCAGCGCATGCGCGTGAGCTGGCCGGGACAATTGCTTCGCGGGCACCGATTGCCGCGGAAACCGCGAAGCTGAATCTGAAAGCAGCGTTCTCGATGCCGCGGGAACAGGCCATGGCCTACGAGCGCGACCTGCAGACCATCTGTTTCGCGACCGCGGACGCGGCCGAAGGCCGCTCGGCATTCAAGGAAAAGCGGCCGCCGGTGTTCAGGAGGGTCTGAGCGCGCCTCCAGGGTCGAGAATGGGCCGCGAAACGGGCGAAATGGGCCATCGACGCTGACCCTGATGACCGTTACAGTGCGACTGATAGCCCAGTGGCGGTCTGTGATGAACGAGGGATCAGGGTGCGAACCAAAGAATTGATGAGTCCCCTGCCGGTAGCGGATGACAGCAGCCAGTCTGCGGACACGCGCCGCCTCAGTGAGATCGCGTACAGCCGTATTCTGGAGGGGCTGTTCCAACGCAAGGTGCCGGTCGGCGCCTTCGTTTCGCAGAGCGAGCTGGTGCAGTTGCTGGATATTCCGCTGCAACCATTGCGGGATGCCCTGCGGGTGCTGGAAGCGGAAGGCGTGCTGACGATCCACTCGCGCTCCGGCATTCAATTCCTGAAGCCGGACCTGGAGTTGGCTCGCAGCACCTATCAGTTCCGCTCCATCATCGAACGCGCTGCCGCGCGGGCGTTCGCCGAGACGGCCGAGCTCGACAAGATCGAGGCCATGGCGAAGGCGCACCACAAGCTCATGAAGGAGATTGAAACCAGGGGGTTCGACGCCCCCATGCTGGAAAAGCTCGAGGTTCTGGAACAGCAGCTCCACGGCGGAATGATCTCGGCGCTGCGCAATCCGTTGATTGAAACCACGGCGCGGCGCCTGAAGAACTATGTCACGTTGATCAGACTGGAGCGTCTGATCACCCAACCTCTGGCACTACGGACGCTACGAGAGCATCTGGAGATCATCGATGCCTGTGCCGAGCGCGACGCCGACCGCGCCGATGCCGCGGTGGCCTCACACTTCCAGGCCGCGCTCCAGCGCATCCTCGGGATGTTCTAACGGGCGGCAGACACCACATGCGGATAATCGATTCACACGTCCACTTCTGGCGCATCGGCGGCCCAGGCCAGACCTGGCCTGATGCCGAGTGGCCGCTGATCTACCGCGATTTTGGGATGCCGGAGCTGTCGGCGGCAGTCGGCGCGATCAACCTTCAGGGGGTCGTGCTCGTACAATCCCAACCTGACGATCGCGACACCGATTGGATACTGGAAATCGCGCGCGACACACCGCTGATCCAGGCGGTGGTTGGTTGGGCAAACCTGGAATCCCCTTCTGCGCCCGCGCGCATCGCCGAGCTCGCCGGCAGACCTGGGTTGCGCGGTCTACGGCCGATGCTGCAGTCAATAGACGACACCGGTTGGATACTGAAACGCGAGCTGGAGCCGGCGCTGGAGGCGATGGTCCAACACCAGTTGCGCTTCGACGCGCTGATACAGCCGCGCCATCTGCCAATTCTGCTGGAATTCGCGCGCCGTTGGCCGAAGTTGCCAATCGTGATCGACCACGGCGCCAAGCCCCACATCCCCCGCGGTGAAATCGAGCCGTGGCAAGCCCAGCTGGCGGAGCTCAGCTTGCTTCCCAACGTCTACTGCAAGCTGTCAGGCCTGCGGACCGAGCAGACAGCCGGAGCGCCCAGCGCCGAGTTGGAACCGTACATTCGAGCGCTCGTGGGAAACTTCCCGGGCAGACTGATGTGGGGTAGCGATTGGCCGGTGCTACTGCACGCGCGTGACTCATATGCCGACTGGCTCCAGTGCACCCTGCGCTACGCAGGCGTGCAGGACGAGGCTCAGTTGGATTCGCTTTTCAGCGGCGCCGCGCGCGAGTTCTACGGGCTGCCATAGATGCCCATCCCGGGACGGACAGACCGGCCCACGATCACTCTTTCGGCAATTGCCGAAAATTCCAGCTCGCATAGAGGGTCGGCAAGGTCCCGAGCAAGTTAGCATTCAAGATCAAAGCGCAGACCACCACGATAGCGCTGTGCCCGGTCTGCCAATTCTGCCAGTGAGACATGATCAGGAGGATGGGTTGGCCAAGGCCGTTGAGACCAGCGAGCAGGCCAAGGCAAAAGAGGAAGGAATCCTTTCTCAGCGCGGCCTCGCGCTCATCATCTTCGCGAGAAGGTTTTCCCAGCGGCCCGCTCGTATAAACAACCAACACCCCGGTCATGATGCTGACCATCATTCCCGTCATGATGGAGACGGCAGCTCCCAGCGAGATGCGATCCATTTCCAGCGGCCAGATCAAGCAAACAACGAGCTGGAGGCACGAGACAGCGATTACCAAAAGCGGGACCCAGCGTAATGGCTGGTGCTTGCGATCGACCGATGGGTCATCGGACAGGGCATCGGCAACCCTGGCGGGGATTCCGGTCCACCGCACGGCGTCATCCAGCCTCGACAGAATGCTTCCGTGACTGCTCTTCATTCACCTTCTCCTGTTCGCCCGAACGTCATGGCAAAGCGATCCAACGAGAAAATCATCTCGACAGCCACCCCAAAATGACGGGCGATCTTCAGGGCCAGCTCCAGACTCGGCTGGTAGTCGCCCCGTTCGAGATAACCAATCGTCTGAGGGTTGACCCCGACCACTTCGGCCAGTTGACGGCGAGATATACCGCGCTCCGCACGAAAAACGGCGATTCGATTGTGTAGGCTCATGTGCGAATTACATGACGGATCGTTTCTATTACACAATAGACTATTGTGTAAACGCAATAGGTGCGCGCGTAGGCGGATCCTGCGCTCCGCCGTATCACGCGGGTCATCCGCCGGCGCCAGGCCCGCCTGCGGCCTCCACACGCCCGCACGCCCGCACGCTGAGATATCAGTCCCTCTCCACGCCGCCACTGGCGACCGTTAAAGCGATTACTTTTCTTTATTTAATATTTTATTTACTATCACTGATATCTCACAAGCGCACCGCGCCAGAAGAGTAGTCAGGAGGGGGAAATGACGGCGACTTCGACTCGATATTTCTATTCGTTCGTCCTGGGGGCGATGACAAGCACTGTGACGTTCGCGCAAGCGGTGGGACCGTCCAGCACGGGCGCCGCGGCGGCCGAACCGCTGCAGGAAGTCGTGGTGACCGGCATCCGGCACAGCATCGAGCAGGCCCTGGACATCAAGCGCGACTCCATCAACGTCGTCGATTCCATCGCCACTGAGGATCTGGGCAAGCTCCCCGATCAGAACGTGGCCGAATCACTGCAGCGCATCACCGGCGTCACCATCGACCGCAACCGCGGCGACGGACAGTTTGTGTCAGTTCGCGGTCTCGGCCCCCAGTTCAACGTGGTCACGTTGAACGGCAGAACCCTGGCTACCGAAAACGTCGGCCGCGAATTCAGCTTCGATGTGCTGCCTTCCGAGCTCATCGGCGGTGCCGATGTCTTCAAGAGCCCCACTGCCCGCCTGAACGGCGCCAGCATCGGCGCAACAATCGACATTCGCACCCTGCGCCCGTTGGAGCTGTCGCCCTTTGTCGCCGCGGCGACCGCGCAGGCAAAGCGCGAAGAGCTCGACAACTCCTGGGGTCCGGCAGTCTCCGGCGTCACCAGTTGGCACAACGTCGACGATACGCTCGGCGTATCGGTAGTGGGCTCCTACAACCACCAGAAAGTCCGCACCGACGAATTCGACATCGGCGCTGGTTGGGTCAAACACAGCAGCGACGACTCCTACTACGCCGGCCGTGTCGGCCCGGACGTCGCGCCGTTCACGAATCTTTCGATGCCTTCCAACATGTCGCCGTCGTTCATTTTCGCCGACAAGAAGCGTTATGGCGGTGACGTGACCGTGCAGTTCAAGCCGGTCGACAACCTCACGATGACCCTCGACGGTTTCTACACGAAGCTGGACGAGTTGGACACGCAAGCGGACATCGCCTACGACTTCAGTGGCGGCACCCTGGTCGACCAGGTCGTTCAGAACAACACCGCCGTATATCAGAAGTTCGAAGGCGGCACGGTCGATGAAATCATCGCGCGCGCACCGCGCATCAGCCAGACCTACCTGGCCGGCTACAACGTCGACTGGAAACCCGGCAATTTCGACCTCGCGGCTGACGTTTCCTACTCCCAGGCGACCCGTAAGGGTGCCGATGGTACTTACTTCTCAACAGTCCGCCGCACAGACTCCACATTGCAATGGGATAGCCGGACGGGATCGCACATCTTCGATATGGCGTTCTCGAATCCCAACTATCCCAACGCCCCTACCGACCTCGCACATGAAGGCGGCCACTACGAGGCTGACGGCGGCTCGGATTTCAAGGATCAGACGTTGGAGCTGCGGCTCGACGGAGCCTGGGACCCGGGCACAGGCGTAAAGGCCTACGCGGGTGTCGGCCGCGAAATCCGCAAGAAGACCATCGACTCCATCTCGATGTCCCCGGATTCGCAGTGCGCATTCTGCGGCGGCATGGTCTACACCCCGCTGCCCGCGTCGATTTTCAGTGTGACTCCGGGCAACTGGTTCTCGAGCTACGGCGGGAACACCCTGCGCCAGTGGATCACCTACGATCCGCGCCAACTCGTAGCCGCATTGCAGGCCTACACAGCGGCGCATCCCGGCTTCGTGGGATACCAACCGCCGACCTTCAATCCGGCCCAGAGCTCTGAAGTTGAAGAGCGCGTCAACATTGCCTACATCATGTTCGACTTCAAGGCGATGTTGGGATCCATGCCCTTTACGGTGAATACCGGCGTACGCCTGGAGGACACGCACTTCAGCTCCGACGGCGCGGCGCAGACGATTTTGAGCGCAGCACCCAACGGTGGCGGCCAGAACATCATCACCCTGTCGCCGGTGGTGCCGGTCGGCTTCGTTGGTCACTACACCGACATCCTGCCGACCATGAACGTGAAGTTGGATATCACGGACACGGTGCTGGCGCGCTTCGCGGCATCCCGCGTCATGACCCGCCCCACCCTGGAGGATCTGTCGCCGGCACAGACGATTCTGACCAACCCGGGCAACGAGCAGATCACACACGGCAACCCTGACCTGAAGCCCTTCCGCGCCTCACAGGCGGAATTCGGCCTCGAATGGTATGTCAACAGGCTCACCGCGTTGACGGCCGCGGTGTTCTACAAGAGCATCGACTCCTTCGTTGCTGAAACGACGACACCCCAGGTCGTCGACCAGGTCACCTTCCAGGTAACCGAGCCCACCAACGGCAAGGGTGCGACCGTGAAAGGCGCTGAGTTGGGTTATCGGCAGGTGTTCTCCTGGCTGCCCTCGCCCTTCGATGGATTCGGCGCACAGGCGAGCTACACCTACGTCGAGAGCGATGCCAACTACGCCAACGCGGTCAGCGGTACCAGCTACGGCCTCGAGGGTCTTTCCAAGAATTCCTACAGCGCCGTGGGCTTCTACGAGAAGTACGGCCTGCAGGCGCGCGTGGCCTGGACCTGGCGCGACAAGTTCCTGAAGCTCGCCAACGGCCGCAACGGCCTGCCGCTGTACTTTGCCTCCTACGGCCAGCTGGACGCGAGCCTCTCCTACGACATCACGAAGATCTTCTCGGTCACTGCCAATGCACTGAACATCACGAATGCCAAGGAGTTCACCTATTCGGTCACCCCGAACCAGGTGTTCAGCTATGGCGAAACAGGACGCCGCTACGAGCTGGGAGTGCGCGCTCGCCTTTGATGGATGCCCTGACCCGAATGGACCATAGAATGCGAATAGTTGATTTCAGGATCACGCGATTCCAGTTCGCGCGCGACCGCGTCATCGGCGACAGCCAGGTTCGCGCCGATGACGTGAATGTCGCTGCGATCGAGCTCATCGACGGCCAGGGACGGGCCGGCCTCGGGTTCGTGCAATCGTTGTTTTTCCCGCTGCCCTGCGAGGAGGAACTGACACGGGTCTTCCGTGCGGAAAGCTGGCCGGGACTCCAGGGGCAAACCGCCGGTGCCCTGGCTCACCGGGTGAACCGCTCACGCGGTGGCAACACACGGCGGTTGTCGATTCCTTTTGAAGAAGCGCTGCAGCAGGCTGTGTGGGATCTCTTCGCCAAGAGCACGGGCCAGCCTCTGTGGGAATTACTGGGCGCGCGGCGCCGAAGCGTGCCCGCTTACGCGAGCGGGCTCGACTTCCATCTGAGTGATTCCGAGTTCCTCGCACTGTTTGGCACTGCGGCCAAACAGGGATTCGAGGCGTTCAAGATCAAGGTTGGCCATCCGGATGTCGGGCGCGACATCCACCGCCTCGACCTGTTGAAGCAGGTTGTGGGTCCGGGCGCGACAGTGATGGTGGATGCCAATGAAGGTTGGACGGCGCGCCAGACCCTGCGCAATCTGGAGTTGTTTCGCCAGGCCGGTCACGAGATATTCTGGGTTGAAGACCCCGTGCTGCGGGATGACATTGACGGCTTGAAGTTGCTGCGCAACTCTGCGGGACCGACGTTGATCAACTCCGGCGAATATCTGGATGCCTCCTCCAAGCGCCTGCTCATGCAGGCGGGCGCGACTGACATGCTGAACGTGCACGGCCACGTAACCGATGTCATGCGGATCGGCTGGCTGGCCGCGGACATGGGTGTGCCCGTGACGCTGGGAAACACCTTCCTGGAAGTGGGTGTCAACATGGCCCTGGCGCTTCCTGAAGTGCAGTGGGTCGAGTACAGCTATCAGAACTTCGAGCACCTGATCGAGAAGCCGTTTGAGATCCGGGACGGGCTCATCTGGGGCTCGGAGGCACCCGGACATGGCCTGGTGTTGAGTGAGACGGCACGGCGCGACTGGCACCGGCCAGAGGTGCTGGACCGGGCGGCGCTGGGCGAGGCCCCACCACAGTGTCGTTTGCAGAAGGGCTGACCCCACTGACACGCAGCGCCAACACTGGCCACGGCGGCATCGCTGGGGGTGCTGGCGGCAACGGCGGCACGTACTCCAGCGTGAGCGGCGAACCGGTCCCCGCCGGACCCGACGGCGCTGAGCCGGCCACTCCGTCGCGACGCCAGCACCAATGGCCATTGTTGATCGGCCTGTCCCTCGTCTTCTTCACGCTGCTGGCCCTGTATTGCGCCGTCCTGTCCGTCCTCCTCCCCAACCAGATCGAAGCCATCGACCGCGCGAACAAGGCGAGCGACCTGGCGCTCGTCTTTGCGATCACCTCTGTCTTCAGCACGCTCACAACTCCCATCGCCGGTGCTCTGTCGGATCGGACACGCACTCGCTGGGGCCGCCGCACGCCCTGGATAGTCGCCGGCTCTGTCGGCGGCGCGTTGTGCCTCGCCGCGGTGTCACAGATGAAGGAGCTGTGGGCTATTACCGTGTTCTGGGTGGGCGCCACGATCACATTGAACGGGATGCAATCTGCACTCACCACCGTGGTTGCAGACCGGTTTCCGCCCCATGAGCGCGGCAAGGTATCGGGATTTGTGGGCGGCGGCATGACCGCCGGCGGCACTGTTGGAATCGTCGTGGCGGGTCACCTCGCCTGGAATATCACCCTCGCCTATCTGGCATTCGCAGCCGCCATCGCGGTCGTCTGTGTGGGATTTGTGGTGATTAATCCAGAACCCAGGGTCACGGCGCCGCGGCCAGCACCCTTCAAACTCGGGCGGTTTCTCGAGAGCTTCTGGGTCAATCCCCGCCAGCATCCGGACTTTGCCTGGGCCTTCTTCGGCCGTTTCACCATCTATATGGGATATCAGGGCATCGTGACGTACCTGCTGTACATCCTCCAGGACTACATCAGGCTGTCCATCGATCAATCCAACAGAATGATCGCCTCTTTGTCGACAGTGACTTTCTTCGCACTGGTCGTTTCAGGCTTCGGTTCCGGTCTGCTCTCCGACGCAATCAACCGCCGCAAACCCCTCGTCTTCGCCTCCGGTCTTCTCATGACCGCTGCGATGACAGTCCCGCTGTTAACAGCGTCGATTGACGCGATGTACGCCTACGCCGTGCTGATAGGAGTCGGATATGGCGCGTTCATGTCGGTCGACATGGCGCTGATGACCCAGGTTCTACCGAAAACCGATGGTGAATCCACCGGCAAGGACCTCGGGATACTGACCACGGCGGTCAATATCCCGCAGATCCTGAGCCCTGTGTGGGCCGCGTGGCTCCTCGGCACGTTCCACAACGACTATCGCGCGCTGTTTATCTCCGCGATCGCGTTCGTCTTCTGTGGAACGTTCCTCGTGCTGCCAATCAAGTCAGTCCGTTAAGCGACTTCGGCGCCGATCATGGCTTTCACTTCGAGGAAGTCACGCAGGCCATGCTCGCCCCACTCACGGCCGTTGCCCGACTTCTTGAAGCCGCCGAACGGGGTGCTCATATCGCCGGACTTGCCGTTGATGGTGATCCGGCCAGCGCGGATCCGCCGCCCCACGCGGTTGGCACGGGCCAGGTCATTTGACCAGACATATGCCTGCAGACCGTACGGAGTGTCATTGGCAATCCGGATCGCCTCCTCCTCCGTCTGATACGGCAGGATGGCGAGCACGGGCCCGAAAATCTCCTCGCGCGCAATCAACATGTTGTTGTTGACGTTGGAGAAGATCGTGGGCTTCACGTAGTAGCCCTTCTTCAGGCCATCCGGCCGGCCTTCGCCGCCGATGACCAGCTTGGCGCCCTCGGCAATGCCCTTGGAGATGTAGTCCTCGACGCGCTCGAACTGGATCCTGGAAACAACCGGGCCCACCTGGATTTCCGCTGACGTGGGATCGCCCACCGTCACGGTCTCGGCGGTCTTCTTTGCAATCGCCTCGACCTCGGCCAGGCGGTTGGCCGGCACGAGCATGCGCGTGGGTGCATTGCACGACTGGCCGGAGTTCTCAAACACGTGGAGCACGCCCGCTTTCACGGCACGCTCGAAGTCCGCGTCATCCAGCAGAATGTTGGGTGACTTGCCGCCGAGCTCCTGATGCACGCGCTTCACGGTGGGAGCGGCCAACTTGGCAACTTCGGTCCCCGCGCGGGTCGAGCCCGTGAAGGACACCATATCAACTTCCGGATGGGACGCGAGCGCCGCACCCACTTCAATTCCAGTTCCGTTGATGAGGTTGAACACGCCCTTGGGCACACCGGCCTCGTGCAGTATCTCGGCCCAGACCATCGCACTGAAGGGTGAGAACTCAGATGGCTTCAGCACCATGGTGCAACCGGCAGCCAGGGCCGGAACCACCTTTGCCGCCACCTGGTTGATAGGCCAGTTCCAGGGAGTGATCAGCGCGCAGACGCCGATCGGTTCCAACACCAGGCGCGCCGGACCATGGCGGTCCTCGAACTTGAAATTCTTCAGGACATCGATCATCGCGGTGAGATGCCCCACGCCGATGCCGGCCTGGGAACCGTTGGCAAGCTTGGTCGGCGCGCCCATCTCGTCGCGGATCGCGTTGGCGACATCGACATACCGCTTCTTGTACACGGCGAGGATCTTCTCCAGCAGCCCGCGACGGTCGTCGCCGGAGGTCTGCGAGAAACTGTCAAATGCGCGCCGGGCAGCGGCTACCGCACGATCCACATCCGCCGCGGTGCCCATGGAGATCACGCCGGCAACCTCTTCCGTGGCCGGATTGATGACCTCGAATTCCGTGGCCTGAACGGGTTCCACCCACTGGCCGTCGATGTAAAACTTGCGATATTCGTACGCCATAGCTCGAGTCCTCATCACTGCGCGGTGCGTTTATGCGTATCCTAAGACTTCAACAAGACTAAGTCTTTACGCAAATGGGGTACGCATGGCTGTATTGAACGCGTTGAGAGGCTGGTCGCCTGCGCAGAAAAATACGGTGATTGCCAGCTATCTGGGCTGGACACTCGATGCCTTCGACTTCTTTCTGCTGGTGTTCGTGCTCAAGGACGTAACCAAGGAATTCGGCGTCGAAGAGAGCCATGTCGCGCTCGCGATCACCTTGACGCTGGCCTGCCGCCCGCTCGGTGCATTCATCTTCGGCCGGCTGGCGGATCGCTTCGGTCGCCGGCCGATCCTGATGCTGGATGTGGGGCTCTACTCGATGCTTGGGTTTGCGACGGCGTTTGCACCCAATCTCACTTCGTTCCTGGTGATCCGGGCCCTCTTTGGCGTTGCCATGGGCGGTGAGTGGGGCATAGGCGCCTCGCTGACCATGGAGTCAGTGAGGCAGGAGTCGCGCGGCATGGTCTCCGGGCTGTTGCAGTCTGGCTACCCGACCGGGTATCTGCTGGCCTCCGTTGTATATGGTCTCGTATACAACACAATCGGGTGGCGAGGCATGTTCATGGTAGGTGCCCTACCCGCGCTGCTCGTGCTGTATATCCGTCGATACGTTCCCGAGTCGCCAGGCTGGAACGCGCAGCGCGCTCGGCAGGGGAACATCCTGACAGTGCTCGCCCGGCATTGGGGCACCGCGATCTACGCCATCGTGCTGATGACTGCGTTCAACTTCTTCAGTCACGGCACACAAGACATCTATCCCCGCTTTCTGCAGGGACAGCACGGCTTCAGCGTTCACGAAGTCACGACAATCGCAGTTATCTACAACATCGGGGCGATTGTCGGCGGTTGGACTTTCGGATTGTGGAGCCAGTCTCTCGGGCGCCGGCGCATGATCATGATCGGCGCGGTTCTGTCACTTCCCGTGGTGTATCTGTGGGCGTACTCCACAACCATGGTAGGGCTCGCATGCGGCGCGTTCCTGATGCAGGTCTGTGTCCAGGGCGCGTGGGGCGTGATTCCCGCTCATCTGAACGAGCTGTCGCCTCCAGACGCGCGCGCTACTTTCCCCGGTACCGTCTACCAGTTGGGTAACTTCATCGCATCGTCCAACGCGGTTTTGCAGACGACCATTGCCAAAAATGAAGGTGGCAATTACGCCTTCGCGCTCGCCAGCGTGGCGGTCGCCGCGGCCGTTGCCATCTTCGTGTTGACAGCAGTGGGCCGTGAGGCGCGGGATGCGAAGTTGAGTTAGATCATGTCCGCCAGATCCGGCGGATAGATCGTCTCCGCCGCGGCACGGATTTCATCGCGGGACCACCAGCGGTGCTCCGACATGACCTCCAACTCCAAAGGAGTCCACCCGGCACGTGATATTTCACCGTGCTGCGCCGCGATGCGAAAATACCGCTCGTCGGCAATCACCCATTCGCCATCTGGCAATTGCAGCTCAAATTCGTGGCGCGCCACGGATTCACCGGCAGATGCGAGTTGAATGCCCGTCTCCTCTTGCAACTCGCGGACGGCAGCTTGGGCAAACGTCTCGCCCTCCTCAACCCCACCACCGGGCGTGGCCCAATATGACTGCCCGGCTAACGCTCCGCGCTGATGAACAAAGCGGAATAGCAGTACCCGGCCAGTGGGATCGGTAATGAGAAGTCGTGCGGAAGGACGGCGGCGCATCGAGATACAGGATGGTGCCCGGGACAGTCTCGATTGTCGAACCTCCACTTTCCGGACAAACCAGTGACCACGGAGCGCGGCAAGCCTCGCTCTTCATGGTGAAGGACAACGCGACGGCGAGGCGGCTCGATGCCGCCGCAGCCCTCTGATAAAATATTCAACGCCGAAAGGCCTACGGCAGGGCATGCCGGAAGTGAAGCCTGTGGAGAGGTCGTGAGACCTGGGGGAGTTTGCGGCTGCGGTACACACCGCGTAAGACTCCCCTCAGTGGGAGCACTACGCGGCGACAGCCAAGCCTTCTCCCCTGGGCAGCCTCTACGAAGCAGGAACCCGCCGAGCGGAGCTGAAAAGCCTTCGGTTTCAGACAGGGTAGGAGTCTCCTCCATGCATGGAGGGGAGGATGTCAAGGCCACTCAGCATCTGAGCCGCGATGCCGCGCTGAAGCACATTCCGGTGATTGCCCAGACCGCCCAGCCTGCGTCGCTGGACAATGACCGACAGCTGTTATTCGCCATTCTTCAGAAGCCGAGCAATCCTCAGGAGCTGCTCGAGGCATTGAGCCGGGCGCTGGCCTCTTCGCGGCCGTCGCACGCCAGCGAAGCACGCGTCTGATCGCTTGCCTTCGCCCCCACCCGCACGCCGCTGCCACCGCACGCCGCCGTTAGCCCCGTCGAATCGCGCCAATAGCGGACACCGCGCGGCGCGCATCATCCAGCAGTGGCGCCCTGGAGCAACTGTATGTTGCGGGCCAGTTCAAAACGCGAGTAGCGCCGGCGGCTCAATCGGGTAAAGTCGCCGACTCCATGAATGACGTAGCCGCTCAACCCGCCGTAGCCCCTGCACTTCCGAAAGGCCCGAGAAGGGCCGCGGTACTGTTCATCTTCGCGACCGCGCTGATGGATGTCATCAGCTTGGGGATCATGATTCCGGTACTGCCCAACCTCGTGAAACAGTTCGCGGGTGGCGATACCGCGCTCGCCGCTCATTACACGAAATACTTCGCGGTGACCTGGGGCCTGATGCAGTTCTTCTTCGGGCCGGTTGTCGGCATGTTGTCGGACCGGTTCGGGCGCCGCCCGGTGCTGTTGTTATCCATCTTCGGGTTGGGCGTAGATTACATCTTCATGGCCGTGGCACCCACCCTGAGCTGGCTGTTTGTCGGACGCGTCATCAACGGCATCACTTCCGCCAGCTTCTCCACTGCCAATGCGTATGTCGCGGATGTCACCCTCCCTCAGGATCGCGCGAAGGCGTTCGGTTTGTTAGGGGCTGCCTTTGGCGTTGGATTCCTGGTGGGGCCCGCCATCGGTGGCTTCCTGGGCAACATCAATCTGCGCCTGCCCTTCTGGGTAGCCGCGGGGCTCGCGGGGATCAACTGGTTGTATGGATTTTTCGTCCTGCCCGAGTCATTGCCGCCGGAGCGGCGCACGCCGGTGCTCAATTGGCGCAAAGCCAATCCCGTTGGTGCACTCACCTTCCTTCGCGAGCGACCCAACCTGCTGGGGCTGGTGTCCATCAACGTGTTGTACCTGTTTGCCCACAACGTGTTCCCGAGCATCTTCGTGCTCTATGTCGGGTATCGATTCAACTGGGGTCCGCTGGCTGCGTCGATCATGCTCGTTGCCACGGGCCTGAGTCAGATTCTGATGCAGACCCTCGTCGTGGGCCGCGTCGTGAAGGCAGTTGGTGAGCGTGGCGCATTGTTGATGGGCCTCATCAGCGCCACCCTCGCATTCCTTGCATACGGATTGGCGGCGACACCCTTCTGGTTTTTCGTCGGTGTACCGGCGGGTGCGATGGGCGCCTTGATCATGCCGGGACTGCAGAGTCTGATGTCACGGCGGGTGGCCGGAAATGAGCAGGGACGGCTGCAGGGGGTAAATTCGGCCTTTATGGGGCTGACGGCTATCTTCGGGCCGCAGGTGTATCTGTCGCTGCTGGAGTTTTCAGTCGATCACAATGCGCAGCTGCACCAGCCCGGCATTCCGATCGTGTTCGCGGCGGCGTTCTGCCTTGCCGCCTTCGTGTTAGCCGTCGCCGTGGCCAAGCCGGTCGCTGACGTCCATTAGCTGCTGGGCAGCAACGGCGCCGCGTCGTTGCGATACACGACGCCACCTTTCATCACGAAGTCAACCGTCCTCAGCGCGCTGATATCTTTTGTCGGGTCCGCTTCGACAGCCACGATGTCGGCGTACTTACCAGCCTGCAGGCGCCCCAGGTCAGCCTCGACGCCCATCATCTTCGCGCACTGTGTCGTCGCCGATTGCAACGCCTGCAACGGTGTCATACCTGCTTTGACGTAGAGCTCGGCTTCCGCAACTGTTGCGGTGGTCCCACCGTTGGGCTCGAAGGGAAACTGATCCGTGCCCAGCGCAATATTGACGCCCAGCTTGATTGCATTCTGCAGCATGGCCCAGTGATCCTTGCCGGTGCTGTCAACACGCGCCAGGTACCAGGCCGGCGAGCCGATCTTCTTGTAGAATTCCCGGGCGCCCGGCTGGCTCACCACGATGGTGGGAACGAGCCAGACACCCTTGGCTTTCATCTCCTTCAACACGCTCTCATCGAGGTGGTAACCATGCTCGAAGCCATCGATACCGAACTGCATCGCCTGGTGCGCGGCGACGGAGGAGCCGTTGTGAGCCGTGACCTTGATGCCGTTACGATGGGCTACTTCGATCAGGGTCTTCATTTCCTCATCGGTCATGGGAGCTGCGGAGATGCTGCCATGTGTATCAGCGATGCCGCCTGATATCGCAATCTTGATCCAGTCGGCTCCCAGCTTGATCTGCTCGCGGACTGCTTTCGCCAGGCCGTAAGGGCCATCCGCTTCCGTATCGCCATGCCCACCCGTCGGTACGATCACGCCGCCGGCAGTCTTCAGACGCGGACCGATGACCTCGCCTTTCTCAATCGCCGCACGCAACACAAAGTCATTACCCCGATCTTCACCCACCAGGCGCAACGTCGTGGTACCCGACAACAACGACAGGCGCGCGTTGGATGCCATGCGCAACACCTGTTCGCGGTCTGTCTCATTGATCAATTCGGCGCCTGCGGCGCCCGGCAGCCGCAGCCCCAGGTGAACGTGCATGTTCATCAGGCCGGGAATCAGCCACTTGCCCTTCATCGAAATGACTTTGGCGCCGGACGGCACGCTGACGGCCGCGGCGGCCCCCACCTTTGAGATCCGATTGCCCTCGATCAACACGACTGCGTTCTGAATCGCGGGCCCACCATCGATGGCGACGACAGTCCCGTCAACGAGCGCGACCACCGGCGCCGCGGGAGCCGTCGCCGGGGCCAGCGCCGCAGAGGCTGCGGGGGCCTGCGCCAGCACGGCGGCGGAGCCGAAAACCAACACGGCGGCAGCGCCTAAAGCCAGGCGGACAGTAACCAACGCCAATGCCAATCTGAAACGAACCATGAACATCTCCGTCAATGGGCGAGCCAGCGATCCACCTTCTCCTGCAGGATCTGCAACGGCATGCTGCCACCCGTCAGGATCTGATCGTGGAAGGCCTTGATGTCAAAGCGGGCGCCCTGCTGTTGTTGAGCGTGATCGCGCAGGGACAGAATCTTCAGCTCGCCCAGCTTGTAGGAAAGCGCCTGGCCGGGGTACGCGGCATAGCGCTCAACTTCAGCGGCTGCCTGTGCTTCGGTCATGGAGGAATGCTCGGTCATCCAGCGCACGCCCTGTTGGATGCTCCACCCCATCTCATGGATGCCAGTGTCGATGACCAGCCGGTTGGCGCGCAGAATGGCGTAGTTGAGATGCCCGTAGTACTGCCACGGATCCGAATAGAACCCCATCTCCTGGCCCAGCGACTCCGCGTACAGGCCCCATCCCTCGACATACGCATTGGTCACGTCGAAGCGCCGGAATGACGGCAGGTCCTGCCGCTCGGATGCAATGGAGGTCTGGAAGTGATGACCCGGCAATCCCTCATGCAGGGAAATGGTCATGAGGTTGAACTCGTCCTGCACGCCGGGAGCGTAGATGTTGATCCACAGCACTCCAGGTCGCGACCCGTCCGCCGCGGCAGGAGAATAATAACCATTATCTCTCGACTGACGATATGAATCGGGTAAAGCGCGCACTTCGTATGGCGCCTTTGGCAGAACACCGAACAATGACGGCAGTTGCGGAACGATGCGATCACGCGCCGCCAGGAACGCTGGCAGCACCTCTTCCGGCCGCCCGAAGTGCTGCTGTGGATCCTCGCGAACGTGCGCAAAGAACTTCGGCAACGAGCCCTTGAACCCAACGGCCTTCTCAACAGCCGCCAACCGGGAGGAGATCTCCCGGACCTGGGCCAGTCCCAGCTCGTGAATTTCCTTTGGTGTCATATCGGTGGTCGTGTGATATTTCACGTAGTACCGATAGAGGTCTTTGCCACCCGGCAAGGCGCCAAGCCCCGCCGTCTGCCTTGCATGCGGCGCATATTCCCGGGACAGGAAATCGTACAACCGCTGATAGGCCGGTTGGATCACCTGGGCAATCTTGATGCGATAGGCCTCCGCCAACCGCTTTCGGTCATCCGCTGGAATCGCCGCAGGCATGATTTCAATGGGGTGCCAGAACTGACTGCTCTCGGGTGCGACGTGCAGGTGAACCTGCAACTGCGGCAGCATCCGGTCGACAATCAACTTCGGAAGGACGACGTTCTGGGCAACACCTTCCCGCATCCGAGCAATGGCCGCATCGGCCCAACGGGCAAACCCATCCGCCCGCACCAGAGCCTTGTCATAGTCACCGACCGTCTTGTACGGAAAAGCCCCCGAGCCTGCGGCTTCAACAGCGTACTGGACATGCAAACCCTGGAACTGGTTGATGGGCAGCAGGCGTGATATCTCAAATGACCGGCTACCATAGAAACCCAGGTCGCTGTCGAGCCGGTAACGCAGCATGTCGTAGCTGATCCGCTCGTCTTCGGACAACCTGGCAACATCGACTTTGGCCAACGCATCGGAGTAACGGCGCAACATTGACAACATCTGCGCACGCCACTGATCTGTCAGAGAGTCATCGAATCGCTCCTCCGTCGAGAAATCGCCTACCGACAGCGCCAGCGCGGGACTCAAACTCAGGTAGTCCTTCCAGTAGTCTTCGAGCAGCGCGCGGAACGGCGACTGCTCGGCGGCAATCCACTCATTCACCCGGTCGTGTACGGCCCACAAGGGCAAATAACCGTTCTCCAGGACGATATGGTGATACTGGCGGACATCGAACTTCGGTCCCAACGCCTGCCGCGCACGCTCGCGCTCGGAAATGAATTTGAGCATGCCAACAGTAAACGCCGTGGCCTGGCCAGGGACCGCCAGGTAACGATCCACTTCGCGCACAATGGTCCCGTGCGGAGCCGCTGAATTCTCTTCGAGATATTTGATGGCCTCTTCGCGAGACCAACGCTCGTAGTGGAGTCCGCTGTCGACCACGAGGCGGCAGGCGCGCCACAACACTCCGGTCAGGCGGCCCAGGTCCGAGTACGGATCCTGGTAGAACCCCATGTCCTTACCCAACTGCTCCGCATAGAGTCCCCACCCTTCAACAAACGCAGTGTCCTGCCACCACTGGTTCACCTTGCGCAGCTTCGGAATCCCGTGATCCATGAGAATGGTCGAGATCTGCATGTGATGGCCAGGCAGGCCCTCGTGATACAGCAGATCCTCCAACTCATACGTCGGCTGCAGCCGCATGTCTGACAGGTTGAGATTCACCACGCCGGGGCGACGGCCATCGGGTGATCCAGGTTCGTAAAAGGCCGCTGGCGAGGAAGCCTCCTTGTAGGCTTCGGTACGCCGAACTTCCAAAGGCAGCGGCGCCGGCGAAAGGAACTCGTCCGTGATGCGCGCCTGCATGGCACTGACGATTCCGCGGGCACGATTCAAGAGGGCCTCGCGGCCTGCATCCGTATTCTCGTTGTAGAAGCGAGGATCGGCGCGCGTCCTGTCCATGAACTCCCGCAGCGAGCCCTGGAAGCCGATCCGGTGCATGACCTCCTCGATCTGAGCATGCACCCTGGCGACCTGCTCCAGTCCCAGCGCGTGCACATCGGCCGGTGTCATGTCAGTTGTCGTGAACTGATGGATCAGGAACGCATAGAACTCGTCCCCATGGGGAATCTGCCACACTCCCCCGTCCACCTTGGTCTGGGCGGCGTGCTTTTGCAGCAGGTCGATCAGGGTCCGATAAGCAGGGCCGAGCTGATTCAGCAGTGCCGCCCGGCATTCATTCACGAGCCGTGCTTTCTGCTGTTCAGGCACGGACAGGAGTCCGACGCGACGTTTGAAGTCCGCGAAGATCGCGCTGTCGGGACCTTTGTCGAATGGGGCTCCCGTGATGACATTCCGGGAACCGGCGATCAACAGCGGATACACGCTCCTGGGCATGTAGATCCCCTTCACCGCCTGCGCCGACATCCGGGTCGTCAACTGGGCAAAGAGTGTCCGCGTGGCGGCGATGCGCTCGATGTACGTGCGCGCGTCGGGAACATTGTCCAGGCGTTGCTGATTGATCAGGACGTCGGGGACTTCAACATGCAACCCGACAATCTGATTCAGCGGATAGAACTCATCCCGCCAGCGGTAACGGTCGAGCAACAACTGCGACTCGTTGACAAACACCCGGTACTGCAACTTCCCCGCCGCATCGAGCTCGTCATATTTGAACTGAGTTTTAACGGCATCCAGCTGGTCCCGGATTGCCTTTGCGTCAGCCGCGAGGCCGGCCTCGGAAACATCGTCCCAGCGATCCTCCCCAACGTGCTCGCCAAACTCCGAGGCGAGTATCGGGCTCTGCTGGACCACCCGCTCGTAAGCGTGGTCGAGAAAAGCCCGGAAACGTTGCGACTCAGACTCCCCGGCATGAGCGGCACTACAGAAAACAACCACTGCGGCGAGCAGCCGCGGCACGATCCGGGCATTCAGCGTCACTGAGTCCTCACGGTAACCTTGACACCAAAACTGCGGTATGACGGAGTGACGAACATTCCACCTGCGAAGGCCTTCTCGTAAGCGTTGGTGAAGTACTTCCGGTCGAACAGATTCTCCGCGAACGCAATCACGTCCCACTTGTCCCCTGCGCTCACACCCAACCGCAGGTTCGTCACATTATAGGCTGGCACGTCATAGGGGAACCCCGAATGAACCTCTGAGGTGAGATCCGGCTTGATGGCCCCCTTGAAGTTCCACTCCAGCCGCACGAACCCCTCGTGATCAGCACCCAGGGCATGTGAATACTCGGCTGCCGCATGTCCGGTCCACCGGGGCGCGTTCGGCAGCGGAGCGCCGGTCAGATTGACCAGCCCCCCTTCCACGTAGGCGTTCTTGTAGTCGCCGAACTTAGCCTGATCGTAGCCGATACCACCGGACAGCGTGAGATTGGTCAGCACGCGTCCGATCACTTCGGTCTCGGCGCCATAGCTCTTGGCCGAGGCCGCATTGCCGATGACACCCGTAAACTCGATAGCGCCACTGTCATTGGTCTGACCGAACGCCGACTCTGTTTGGATATTCTTCCAGTCCATGTAAAAGACCGATGAGTTCACCTGCAGGCGCCGCTCGAGAAACTCGCCCTTGAAGCCGAGCTCATAGTTCCAGAGCGTTTCCGGCGCATAGGACTGCGTGGTCAGCGGAGTTCCCGGCTGCACGCCACCTGACTTGAAGCCGCGGGAAATGGTTGCATACACGTTCTGAGTTTCGGTCAATTTGTAGTCGACCGAAAAGCGCGGCGAGAAGTTGTTGAATGTGGCGCCGGCGTTCACGAGGTTGTTGATGACCCCGGAAGATGTGTTGTAAGCGAGCTGCGAGACCTGCTCATGGGTATAGCGGCCGCCGACAGTGGCCGCCAGCTCCGGGGTCGCATGCCACGTGGCTTCAGCGAAGCCGGCATAACTCTTTGCGTCGGCATCCGAGTAGGAGGACGTGATCTGCGCACCGTCAGGCAGACCCAAGGTCGCCTGAGCGCCGGCATACGTGAACTGACGGGTATGGCCGCGATCGTGCGAGAAGAACAGGCCGGCGGTCCAGTCGACGGTCTTGCCGGGATTCGAGGAGACCCGGAATTCCTCGCTCATGGCATTTCGCTCGATTGACTCGCGCTCATGGAAGAAATCGATGCTGCTGCCATCGATATCACCCATGAGGAATTCATTGGAGTTGATGTACCCGATGACGTTGGTGATATTGAAGTAGTCGGTTGTATACCGAATACGGTTCTCGCCATACGCATATCGTGTACCGACATCCTGCGGCCGATTGAAATTCACCTTGTTCGTGTTATTGGGCCAGAAGCCGACGCCATCCGGAATCGCCTGCCCGTTGTATGGCGGCTCGCCGTACAGGAACTGCGAGAAGCTCGCCAGCACGCCGGACGGCACACCATCCCGCATGCCCACGTTTTCCTTGGTGATCGCGCCAATGAAATCGATGGTGAGCTGCTCATTGGGGGTCAGGCGCAGCTGTGCCTTGCCGTAGTTATATTTATTGTCGTTGCCGCCGCCGATGGGATTGATGTTCGTGATGTTGCCATCGCTACGCTCGTAGCGTCCAACGATACGCAAGGCCGCGAAATCATTTATCAGGGGAGCATTGAGGACGACGTGCGAATCGACCGTATTGAAGCTCGAATACTGCGCCGACCCTTCCAGGTACCAGTCGTTGGTGGGCTGCCGGGTGACGATGTTGATTGCACCGCCAACCGAGTTTCGGCCGAAATAGGTCCCCTGCGGGCCGCGCAACACCTCGATGTGATCCACGTCGACCAGCTCGGGGTTGACGGTGCCCGGGGCCACGTCGAACTCATCAACGTAGAACGCGAAGCTGCCTTCGCGGATGTTCGAATCCGGGGACAGCAGATCGCTCACACCGCGCAGCGCCAGGATCTTGCGATCACGGGATCCCTGGCTGGTAAAACTGACGTTCGGCGTCTGTGCGAAATAGTTTTCGACGCCCTGGAAGTTCTGTTTGTCCACGGCGTCCGAGGAGAATACGGTGAGACTGATTGGAACGTCACGCTGGTTCTGCTCACGGCGCTGGGCCGTGACCACTACTTCGGACAGCGAATCACTCGCGTCATCAGCAGCCAGTACCGGCTGAACGCCCGCGCAACCAACCGCCAGGGTGCACAGCGCATTTCTCACGGCTCTCGTCACATTGGGCGACGCCTGCGAGTCGATTCGAACCCTCATGTCTTTCTCCCCGGTGTTATTTTGCGGCAGCGTCCGGCGCGCTGACAAAGTTGATCAGTGATATTTTTCCGTCGCGGATGGCGGCATACCCCATGACGCGCTCGCGACTGTCCTGGCCTTTCTCGCGGGCCTTCACGATGTGATGAGTAAAAATCCGGTCCCCTGCGGGCGAAGTAAATTCATCAATAAACGGCAGCTCGATCTCCACCATTTCAGTGCGGCCCTGGATGTCGCGGAAGTGACTGGCGAGATCCTTCAAACCTTTGCTGCGATCGCTCCCATTGACGCGCAGGATGGCGTCCGGCGTGAAGAACTTCGAGAAAGCCGCCTCAGTGAAGCCGTCCTTCTGCTTGTACGCGGCGTTCCACCAGACAAACATATCAATCAGGACATCGTGGCGCGCGGGAGCCGCGGCATTCAATCCCGCGGACAGCAGTCCGAGCAGCAGACACGCGCCGGCGGCAATAGAGCGGCGTTTGATCGACAGTGTGGTCATGGTGGATCTCACTTGTTCAGGTCGTACTTCATGATGCGTCCGTGCCGTCCCTGCCGGTCGCGTTCCAGCGTGAAAACATCTCCTTCAGGCCCGAGATGGCGTCGGGTAACAGAGTCAATCGCTGACAGATCGTCGGAATCCAGCTCCACTGCACCAATACGCGCATTGGCGTCCAGATGCGCCGCGTTGGTTGCACCAACAATGACAGCGGCGACTCCGTCGCGCTGCAACATGACTCGCGAAGCTACAGTAGCAATATCGCAGGAGTGCTTGTCAGCGACTTTGCGCAAGGTGCGCAGCAGCTCCTGGAAAAGATCCCAGCCGCCGAAATCATCAATGATCAACTTGTATTTGATCAGAGAACGGTTGGTGATCCCGTCGGCCGGCTCGGGCCTGTCCAACCAACGGTCAGACAGAAACCCGCCGGCGACAGTCCCATAACACAGCAGTCCGATACCCCGGGCCTGACAGGCCTGGACCATGCCGTTCAGTGCGCGAGCATCCAGAAGTGAGTACTGCAATTGATGCGCGGCCACAGGAACTCCCGCATCCAGCAGCTCCATCAGGCGTGGAACATCGAAGTTGGTTACACCGATGTGCGCGATCTTGCCCTTGAGAGCCAGGCGAGCGAGGGCCATCGCGGCCTCCACATAGCGTGGCACCGTGTAGTCCCACCAGTGGAATTGCACGAGGTCCAGCCGGTCGGTACGCAGCCGCTGCAAAGAGCGATCCACGATGCGCTCGACATGAGCCGCATCGACCCGGTCGAGGTCGGTCAGATCGGGCACGAACTTTGTGTGCACGCGAGTGCGCGCCGCCAGGGCCGGATGTCGGCTCCGGAATTCGCCGATCATCGCCTCGACGCCGGTGTAGATGTCCGCGCAGTCGAAAGTCGTGATGCCGGCTTCGACGAAAGCCGCCATGTCACGATCGACAGTGTCCGGATTTATGGGTCCGTGATCGCCCGCCAGCTGCCAGCCGCCCTTGATGATCCTCGAGATCTCATATTGCGGGGTGAGTCGGGTACGCGGAATTCCAGCCATCTTCGGGTCTGCATCGGCCTGAGGCATCGGCCCGCAGGATGCCCCGGTTGGAAGCCGCGATTCAATGACATCGCCGACCGAGGTCGTTGCGTTTTGGGCAACAATCAGGCGGCGGTGGCGTTAGCGCGCTCCAGGCACCGCTCATACCCGTTCAGATAGGCAACCAACTTCTCCATCAGCCGCAAGGGTGCCGGCGTCAGGTGCCGTCCCAGCCGGCAGATCACGTGAACCGAGGTATCCTGCAGCTCCGAGCTGACCAGTTGCCGGGCCACGAGCTCACCCCGCTCGATCTCCTCCATCACCGCCAACATGGGCATGAGGGTCACGAGATCGCTGGAGCCCAACAGGTTGCGCAGCAGCAGCAACGAGTTGGATGTGATACTGGGCTGCAGGCAGATGCGCTCGGCAATCTCGGCCTCCTTCAGCAACTGGCGCGTGCGCAGGGAGGACTCGGGCAGACACAAAGGGTAACCCTGCAAGTCGGCGAGCCGCAGGTTGGGTTGCCTGGCCAGGGGATGCGAGGGCCGTAGAATCACACAAAGCGGATGGCGCACCGAGGCAAGCACCCGGATGCGTGGATCATCCGATGATTGAAAGGCAAGCCCGAGATGGGCCTCGTCCTCGACCACGAGCCGCGCAACTTCGCTGGAGGACGCGGTCACGCGCACATCGAGATTCAACCCGCTGTGCTTCGCCACGAACCGCGACAGCACTCCCGAGAGAGGATCCCCAATGAAGCCCTCGCCAATGGCGAGGCGCACACGGCCGGATTTCAGCCCCTTCAGGTCCGCGAGCCGGCGCTCGAAGGTCTCACGGTGGGTGCGTTGCTCACCATAGTATTCAATCAACAACCGGCCGGCCTCGGTGAGCATGACGGTCCGGCGGCCATGCTCTATCAGGGCAACCCCGACTTCCGCCTCCAATTGGGAGATCTGGCGGCTGATGGAAGAGACGGCAACATCGAGCTGATCCGCCGCCGCCCGCATCGATCCCAGCCGGGCCGCCTCATACAAATAGCGCACATTGAGGTCTTGCATATCCCCAACCATACCCGTTTCGCCCGGCTCTATCCCGGCAATCCACACAGGTGGACAATCCATGTCGTGTATCACTCCCAGGGGTTTGCCGCCATGCTGAAACGCACACTCATCGTTGCCGCCTGTGCCGCTCTCGTGTCCGGGGCTCGAGCGGACGCACAACCGGATCTGATGAATGCCTATGCGACGCTCGCGAGCAAACACTTCATCGATCTGACTCACTCGTTCGGTGTTACCACGCCTCATTGGAAGGGTTTTGGCGAGATGAAGCGCCGCACTCTTTACACGATCAGGAAGGATGGCTTCCATGTGGAGGAGTTCTGTCACGTGGGCCAATGGGGAACACACGTCGATCCCCCGGCCCATTTTCATGATGGCCTGAAGACCGTGGACCAGATCGAGCTGAAGGACATGCTGATGCCCCTGGTGGTTCTGGATGTTCACGAGAAGGTCGCGAAGAATCCCGACTATGTACTGTCTGCGGATGATGTCCGGGCATGGGAATCGCGACATGGGCGCATCCCGGAGCATGCCTTCGTCGCCATGCGCACGGACTGGTCAAAGCGCTGGCCCAACGATGCCAGGATGCAGAACAAGGACGAAAAGGGGGTTGCCCACTACCCCGGCTGGAGCATGGCGGTTTTGAAGCTGCTGTATGAGGATCGACACATTGCCGCCTCGGGGCACGAGACGACCGATACGGATCCGGGTGTGGCGACGACCAAAGACGATTATTCTCTGGAGTCGTATGTGCTCGGAACGAACCACTACCAGATCGAGATGCTGGCCAACCTCGACCAGGTGCCCGAATACGGCGCACTGGTCATGGTGAGCTTTCCCAAGCCCGAAAGCGGCAGTGGGTTTCCGGCCCGGGTCATTGCTATTAGTCCATAGTGGGCCCATGGCGGCCCTCAGGAAAAGATCACGATGCCTGTCAAAAACGAGCCGACCACCACCGCCACCGGCGGTGTTGAGCATTACGTGTGGAACGACATGACCGCCGAGCCCCTGAAGGGCACGATCACGCGCAAGCTCATCTCGAGTGATCGCATGATGATTGCGCATGTCCATTTCAAGAAGGGAGATGACGTCCCGTTGCACAAACACGAGAACGAGCAGCTCACCTACATCCTCTCGGGCGCCCTGAAATTCTGGTTTGGCGCCGATGGCCAGGACGAGATCACCGTGCGTGCCGGTGAGGTCGTCGTGATCCCATCCAATGTCCCCCATCGCGCGCTGGCGCTCGAGGACACGCTCGATGTCGATGTGTTCAATCCGCCCCGGCAGGACTGGCTGAGCGGCACCGACGCCTACCTGAGAAAGTAGATGACCAAAGCGATTGTTCTGAAGGAATACGGCGGCCCGGAAAAGCTGCTGTGGGAAGACGTGTCGGTCGGTGAGCCGGGACCTGGCGAATTACTGGTCCGTCATACGGCCATCGGCGTCAACTTTCATGACACCTACGTACGCAACGGCAGCTACAAGACTCTGACATTGCCCGGCATTCCTGGCATCGAAGCCGCGGGAGTCGTCGAGAAGGTCGGTGCTGAAGTCTCTGCGTTCATTCCGGGCGACCGCATTGTCTACATCGCCCAGAGCTATGGCGCGTACTGCGAAAAGCGGGTGTTGCCGGCCTCACTCGCCTTTCGCCTGCCCGATGCCATCAGCGACGAGGCTGCGGCGAGCCTTGCTGTGAAGGGTCTCACCGCATGTATGCTGCTTCGGCATACACGGCGCGTGCTGCCTGAAGAGACCATACTCGTCCATGCGGCCGCCGGCGGCGTCGGCCAGTTCCTGGTGCATTGGGCCAAACACCTGGGTGCACGAGTAATCGCAACCGTCGGCAGCTCTGAAAAGGCCAAAGTTGCTCGGGGTTGCGGCGCGGACGATGTGATTCTGTATCGCAATGAGAACTTCGTCGATCGGGTCAAGTCGTTTACGCACGGGCGGGGCGTCGATGTCGTGTACGACTCCGTGGGCGCTGACACTTTTGACGGTTCGCTGGAATGCCTGGGCTATTTCGGTACGTTGGTCAACTTCGGCCAGTCATCCGGGCCGGTGTCCCCGTTCGCAATCTCTCGTTTGGCGGCGCGCTCCAACGCGGTGGTACGACCCACCGTGTTTCACTATGTGCGCGAACGCTCTGCAAGGGATGCCATGGCTGAGGAGACTTTCAAGATGGTGTTGGCAGGCGTGTTGACGCCGCGTATCGGCTTGCGGCTGCCACTCAGCCAGGCCGCACAGGCACATGCTGCCCTCGAGTCCCGGTCGACCACCGGGGCGATTATTCTCACTGTTTGAGTTGAGGCTCTTATGAGTGCCAAGCGTCAGCCGTGAGCGATCCGCGGCATTTGAGTGACCTGCTGACTGCCTTGGCCAGCGATCAGATCTCGCCTGGCTCGGGTACAGCCGCGGCCAGTGCCATGGGATTCGCTGCTGCCTGCGCCGCCAAGGCCCTGGCCATCTCACGCAAACATCGGGCAGCGGATGACTCGGCGCTCGCGGCGGAAACGCAGTTGAAGGAAATCATGCGCAGGTCATTGCAGCGAGCCACTGTCGACTCGGCTTGCTTTGAAGACTTTCTACGCCGGAAAAATCAAAAAACCGCAGCCGCGCTGATTGAGGCTGATCGGGAGACTCAGGCGCTGGCCGCGGAGTTGCTGGCGCTGTTGGACCGGGTTGAGCCGCTCGTGCACGCGGTAGTAGCCGGAGACATCTTCGCGGCGCGGGCGCTGCTGGAGGCGGCAACCCGGATTCAGGCTCGCATTTGCGAGGAGAACCAGCGGGCTGCGGCGTCGCTCTTATAGCCTGCCGGTCAGCGGGACCCCTCGACCAGGTAGATGGGGTTGCCCAACAGCAGCAGCTTGCCATCTGCGCTGCGCACATCTGCCCTGAGCCAGTGCCGGTGGCCGTCAGCGGTTAATTCGAATGAATGATGTGTATCGCTACCGCCGAGGCTGACGCCTGGCGCGGCGCGCCGCTCACCAACTTTGGCGGACTGCGCACTGGTTTTCTGTTCCCCTGCGGCTCGCGTCAGGAGTTTCGCCCCGTCGCCAGCCCAAACAATCACTGCGTCCGGGGACATTCCGGCGACGTGCACCGTCAGCCGTACCCGCGCCTTCCTGGATAGCGCAAGCGAATCCCCCATTTCGGCATGCTTTCCTTCGGCCGCCGCCTCCACTTCCAACGAGCTCGAAGAGCTACCCCAGACATCAACAAAGACATGTCCTTTGCGGATCCCCTCCAGTATGGCTGCCTGGGACAGCTCGCTCGCGTGGACTACCGTGGTCGGCACACCAATCGAAGAAGGCTCATTCGGCGGACTCTTCGCGTTATGGTTGTCGGAGCCCCCGATTGCCGTGATGTGAATACCGGCATTCAACCTCTCTTCCCAGAAAGGGATGTTGGAGAACTGAGCTTCGGCCGAGCCGGTGCTGTTGACGGTGCCACCATTGACGGCCTCGATGGCACTCACCTTTGAGTAATCGACGTCGGCGACCCGCCAGCCACAGCCCATGCAGACCTCACCGGAAGGCGCTCCCGGGTGGTTGATTGAGATCAGCCCATGAGCGGCCGCAACCTCATCGAGAATGGTTTGCATGCTCGGCGCGTGCTCCGACCCCAGCTGAAAGTCCACAAAGCGGGTGGGCCCGAACAGGTTGGCGTGGCCTTTGAACGTAGTGACCTCGCGCCCCGGAATGAGTAACAGATCGTCGAAGTATGGAGCCAGCTCCCGCAGCGAGTTGCTGTGAGTCGTCGTGTTGTGATCCGTCACGGCAATAAAGTCGAGATGACGTGCCGAAGCCGCTTCCAGTGTCTTGAACACGGGACAGGCAACCCGCACACCTTTGTTGGATGTGCATTTGCCATCCGAATGCGCGGTGTGCATGTGCAGATCGCCGCGATACCAGCCCGGATTGGGATTGATGGGTGCGGTGAGGAAACCCGGAAATGGCGCATCCGCGTGGTCGAACCAGATTTTGGCCGTAAAGTCGGACGTCGTGGTCTTACGAATGTTCGGAACCCCGATCACGAGCTTCCACGTACCCGGCGGCAGCGGCCCCGGCAGGTACGAGGGTGTCGCATTCGCCTCCTCCAACACATAGCGACTTTTGTCGCCACCACTCCAGCCGCGCCAGCGGACCGGGTCGCGAAGGCCCAGATCGAGCGTTGTCTTCTCGTCCCGGCCCGTAAAGCTGAACTCAACTGTGAGCCGTACCACGCCGGCCGGCACTTCGAACGGGACCTCGCGATAGGTTTCGTTATCGGCGCCGGTCATCGTGCCATTCAGTGTCACATCGGGAGCGCGCTCCACCGCGGAAGCGACTGACACCGACAGGCAAAAGAGAAATATCCATTGAAGCAAGCTGCGCATTAAAAACACACTTGGTACCGGGACGGGCGACACTAGGGTGGAATTATGTCAGTTTCTTGACACGAGAGCGGCGATCACCCGCCCGAGAGGTGTCGTGCCGCGGCGCGCGTTCCTGCCGCCCTCGAGCCCCAGTCCGGACGGGCATGAGTCTTGCCGCCTCGTTCTGGTTGCTCAGCGCACACACTGAGTCGAAGGAGACCTATGCTCATTCCGAATGACACGTTGGTACTGGTTGGCGACGGACGAAAGGCCCTCTTCCTGCGCAACCGGGGCGGCGCCGGACATCCTGAGCTCGTCACCGAGGCGGTGATGGAGCAGGACAACCCCGCCACCCGTGAGCAGGGAACCGACCGGCCGGGCCGCTACAGCGGCCCCGATGGCGTGTCAAAGAGCGCCGTGGAAGAAACGGACTGGCACCAGCAGGCTGAAGATCGCTTCGCCACCGAAGTCGCAGACGCTCTCTACAGGAAATCCCACGACCAGAATTTCCAGCGTCTCATCGTGGTCGCCCCGCCGCGTACGCTCGGCACGATGCGAACCGCCTTCCGGAAGGAAGTTGCGCAGAAAATCACCGCGGAGATCCCGAAGGACCTGACTTCACATCCGGTCCCCGAGATCGCGCGATTTCTGGAGATGGAGAAGGAGTAACGACTCCATCAGTGAGCGGCAGCTGGAGGTTGATCCTTCAGGTACTTCGCCAGCCAGTCATGCACTTCGTCGTAGAAGTGCCGGCTGTCCTCGGCCTTCAGGATCCAGTGCCACGCATCCGGCCAGACGAGCAGGCGGCTGGGCACATGCATGCGCTGCAGGGTGGCCCAGTTTTCCAGCGTGTTGCCAATGGGAACGCGGAAGTCCTTCTCACCAATGCTCAACAGCATCGGTGTCTTCCAGTTTTCAGCGTAGGTAATTGGGCTTTGATCGCGCCAGATCGGGTTGCCGGCCCACGGCGGACCGCCGTTGGTCACCTCGCGTTCATAGATCGCATCGCTCTCGCCCCACTGCGTAGCCAGATCAACTTCGCCCGCATGGCTGACAATGCACTTGTAACGCGTCGTGGTCGCTTCGATCCAGTTGGCCAGATGGCCGCCGTAGCTGGCGCCGGCCGCGCACATGCGGGAGCCATCAATGAACGGATATTTCTTCAGAGCCTCATCTACCGCCTGGTTGATTTCATCGCCTGGAGTTTTTAAAGGATCGAGCTTGATGGCCTGCGCAAACTTCTCACCAAAGCTCGTAGACCCGGTGTAGTCAGTCATGAGCAGCACGTAACCCGGTGCCCCCAGCAGGTGATAGTTCCAGCGCAGACCGATCTGGTCGGGGTTGAAGCTGGCGGCGCCGCCATGGATGAACACCAGCAACGGGTACTTCCTCGACGGATCAAAGCCGGGAGGCAACACGATCATGTTGTGAATGTTGCGTCCCTTGGCGCTGGTGAAATAGAAGTGCTCGGGCGGGCTCCAGTCGATTGAAGCGGCCATGGCCGTGTCAAAGTGCGTCAGGTTGGCATGTTTGCGCGCGCTGGGATCAATCCTGACCACTTCCTGCGGGCTCACCGAGCTGCCGTACGTTGCAATGAGCACCGGCTTCGGCGACTTTTGCGCACTGACGAGGTTGGTATAACCGCCCGTCTCGGGACCGATGACGAGAGCCGGCTGGCCACCCGCGGCGGACACACGATATATGTTTTCCCTGCCGGCAACGGGCGTGCGAATGTAGATGGCGCGGCTATCCGGCGTCAGTACATAACCTGACACCATCCGGTCGAAGTTCCGTGTGACGGCGGAAGCCTCACCACCGGCAGGCCAGGCTACGTGCTGAAGCCGGTCGAGGTGATAGATCTCATTATCCTGGGGCGCATATTTGAAGAACAGTGATTTGCCATCCGGCGAGAAAACCGGCTCGGCGTACTCTCCTACCGCGGGGGTAATCACCTTGGGTTCCGCACCACCCTCCGCCGGCATCCTGTAGAGGTGATAGCCAACATGTGAGAACGATGAATTCCAGCGCTCGGTGGTGGCGGCAAACACCACTTCCTTGCCATCCGGACTCCAGATGGCCGAGAGCGAGACGGCAGTTTCGCCCTGCACGCCGGAGAAGCCGGTGGTTTTCGCAAACGCCGTGGACGAGAGAATGTCCCTGGGCGTGGAGCCATCCTGCAGCGACTGCACCATGATCGTCGGCTGCTTGTCGTCGAGCCACCGGTTCCAGTAGCGGACGGGGAAGTGCTCGTAGGCATGGACGTTGTATTTGAGTGCTTTGCGATCGGTCGCAATCTTCTTGTTGGCCTCATCGTCGAGTGCATTTGGAAACACCGACGACTCAAACAGAATCGCCTTGCCATCCGGGCGCCACTGTGGATTGGACGCACCGGTGGACACATTGGTGAGCCGACGGGCTTCGCCGCCCAAAGAAAGCTCGAGAAGGTATATCTGCTCGGCCTCATCAGCTTCACGTTTGGTCGTGAACGCAATCGACTGGCTGTCGGGCGACCAGCTCACGCTGCCCTCGGACACCCGCGAGTGGGTGAGGCGGCGCGGCGGCGAGCTTCCGTCCGTAGCGACGAGCCACAGATCGCTCAGTTCCTTGTCAGGCTCGTAGGATGGCTCGAGAACCGGGAAAACAGCCCATTTTCCGTCCGGACTGACATCGGGCTTGCCCACCCGCTTCATCAGCCAGAGCTTTTCGTGCGTGATGGGCGTTTTGGGAAGCGACGTCGGGCCCTGTGTTTGAGCCGCCTGTGACAGTGAAACGAATGGGGTGATCAGACAGGCGGCAAGCAGAACCGCACGATACTCAGGCAACATCCTGGTTTATCCTTCGGCCAAAGACCGAAGGATAACAGGCCCGCATCAGCGGTCGAGAGCGTGCTCCGTCTGATCGGTCAATAACACGTGGAAAGCCGTCAACGAATCCGAGCGGACGGCCGCGACAGCCTGCTCAATCGCGCGTTCCTGGCAGCGCCACCGACCTATGTTGCTCTGTGCAACCCTGAAGTACACCGGCTCACAGACCTTCTGCGCCGCGGCCCTGATGCGTGAGTACAGGACCAGGATGTCCTCGCGGGACTGGAGATTCAGGTCGGCGAAGCGGACGACGCGTCTGGGCACCCCATCGTTCTCCGGTGTGGAGAGGGTGAGAGCTCGGGCTGTCAGCGGACCGGACAGTCCGGCAACCATGAGACAGCAAACAACAATCTGGGAGCGCATGAAAAGTTCCTCTGTGTGTATGCCCGGGTAATTCCGGGTGCACACACACTAGGGGCCGGGGCGCATGCGCGGATCGGGAGGAATCCCTATCTTGGGTGGGCGGACTGCCTAAATCGGGCGCAGGTGTCACGTAGCCGCGGGTCATCAGCTCCAGGATTCATCGTTCCGCACGCTCGCCAGTTGAGCATCGCGCAAATCCAGCTCGTGCTCGAGGCGGCGGCGGGTCTCGTCCTCGAGGATACCGTTGCGGTATTTACCATTAATGAGATCGCGCTCGGCGGCGATCAACTCCATCTCAAACTCATCGCCCCGGGCAACGTGCCTGCGCTCCTCATCGTCACCACAGTTGCGCATCCTGACCTGTTCCATGCGGTAGCGCTGATGCGCCCGCAAACGCGCAATGATGTCGGCGGGCACATCGGGATCGGCGTCTAATTTATCGAGCCGCCGACCCGCGGCCTCGATGGCCTCCTCCCGCGTCTGAAATTCCTGCACTCGCTGCGCTTGCAACTCGCGCAGTCCCGCATTGGCCAGCCCGAGTGCGCGCACGACCCAAGGCAATGTCAGGCCCTGGCCCACCAACGTGACGAGAACCACTATGAAAGCAAGCACGACGATCCAATCGCGTTGCGGGAACGGCGAGCCATCCGCAGCCGTGAGTGGAATCGCCAGAGCGGCCGCCAGTGACACGATGCCTCTGACACCGGTGAAGGCAAGTATGGTCGGCCACTGCCACGGTGGTGAAGGATCACGTGCCCTTATCGAACGGCTCAACAGGCGCGGCAGATAGGTGGCTGGATACATCCAGACGAAGCGCGTGACGATGACAACCGCGCTGACGAGGGCACCGGATATCGCCAGCTCTGAAAGCGCATGCGTTTTGAGCCCGGCAACGAGCGCGTGGGCCTGCAGGCCGGTGAGGAGAAATATCAGACCCTCGATGACGTAGATCAGGAAGTTCCAGAAAAATATTCCCTGCAGGCGCGTGGGCGCGCTGATGAGGCGCAGGCCATTCCAACTGATGTAAAGGCCGGTGGTCACCGTCGCCAGCACTCCCGATCCGCCCAGCAGCTCGGGCGGCCAGTACGCCAGAAATGGAGTCAACACCGAGAGCATGATCTCCACTCGGGGATCGCCCACCCAGCGGCGCAGCCGCAACATGGCCCAACCAACAACCAGTCCCCACATCAGCTCGCCGACCAGGATGGCGACAAACTCGCCGACCGCGTGGGAGAGCGAGAAGGTACCTCCCAGCACCGCGGCGACCGCGAAGCGATACAGAATCAACGCAGTTGCATCGTTGGCCAGACCCTCGCCTTCCAGAATCACGACTATCCGCCGGGGCAGATGCAACCGCCTCGCAATCGACAAGGGCGCCACCGCGTCCGGCGGCGAAACGATTGCGCCGAGTACGAAGCCCAACTGCCAGCTGAACCCCATCCAGTAATGCGCGGCCGCCGCGACCGCGGTGGCGGTGAACACCACGCAACCGATTGCCAACAGCGAGATGGGCCGCAGGTTGGATTTGAATTCGTGCCAACTCATGGCGACGGAGGCCGAATAAATGATCGGCGGCAACACCAGCAGCAGCACCACTTCGGGCGAAAGCTCGACGTTGGGGACCGCCGATGGAAGGCCGAGCGCCACTCCACAGACCACCAGGAGAATGGACGCGGGGACCTTCAGGCGGACCGCAATGAAGGCGACGACGGAGATGACGACCAGCAGGCCGACAAAGAGCTGGATGGTGGACAACATGCGGGCAGATTATCCCAGCTCCGCCTCAACCATGACTTGAACGGATCCACCGTCAAGGGGACGCCGCCGGTCGGCGGGGACCCTGGCCGCGTGCGCAAACCTACCCGTCGGAAGCGAAGCTGGTGGCGCGAGGTGAACCTACCCTCCGGGGGCGTCCCGCGAGCCCACTTTCGGAACCTCCTTGGGAGGCTTCTCAGCCTCAGCCTCCGGGGGATTCGGGTCCTTGATAGGAGGTGGCTCGGGCGGCCTGGCGTCTGGGGGCGGTTTGGTGTCCATCCTGAGCGGTTAGCAGAAACTGTGCCGGGGCCCCGCGGCCCGGCGGCCGGCCGGGCACGTTCACGACAACAGCTCGGCCACCCTGCGGCCACTTGCAATCGCACCCAGTGGCAATTATTAAGGAAGGAGAGTCGATAGTCGGAGGACCGGAATGGCGACAGGTTGGGCAGGCGAAGGTGCCGTACAGGAGCAGATTGACGCGACGGTGAAGGATGCGATTGACCGTGCGAAGAGCCGTCTTTCGCAGGGTCCGTCTCTGAGCCATTGCGCCGACTGTGGCAACAGCATCCCCGAGGCACGTCAGAAGGCGCTGCCTGGCGTGCGGCTTTGCATCACTTGCCAGGAAGCAGAAGACAAAGAAGAAGCCGTGTTCAGCGGCTACAACCGCCGCGGCAGTAAGGACAGCCAGCTTCGCTAGATTGACCCCAGCCCCGGCCCTGGGCGGGCTAATCGCGTCAACACCGGCCTGCGAGTCTCAACGAAGCCCAGTCGTCGGTAGAGCTCAATAGCGTTGGTATTGTTGGCGGCAACGTGGAGGAAAGACACGATGCCCTGCTCCACATGATCCTGCGCTACGCGCGCAATGAGACTCGCTGCGAGTCCCTTCCCTCGATGATCAGGATGCGTGCAGACGCCGCTGATCTCTGTGTATCCATCCAACGTGATTCGTTCGCCCGCCATCGAAATGAGTTGCCCACTCTGCTCGCGCGAGTCCAACCACGCACCGTAGTAAGTCCCCATCTCATAAGTGTGGCTTCGAAAGAAGCCGGGAAAAGCAACGTCTGTCAGGGCGACCATTGCGTCCGCGTCTTCCGATGTTAGACGCTGAAGCTCGATAGGTAGGGTGTGGGGCGGTAACTCTCGCGTCAACACCATCTGCACACATTCCAACGTACCTTCGTTCCGAAGCTCGGGTAGCTGCGGATAGTGAGTTCCGAAAAGCCACACGTATTCACCAGGCGCAAGCAGTGAATGAAGCTCCCACAGCGCCAATTCCGTAGGTTTCGCCAGTGTTGCGAATGGCGCCACGTTGACGGGATAGCGACGCGCATCACCCTCGATCACCGCCAGATGACTGTGCTTCGACGTCAGCGCATGCCAGATCGGGTCCGTGAACAGTTCCGCAGGCAAGGTATCCATATTGACTCAGCTTACAATGTTAGACACTCGGGCTGTCTCGATGAAACGCAGTACGGGAGCAGACGTCTCTCCGGCGCGATGCGCAACACCGAGGAGCGCTGTCATCTTCTGGTCGCGCAATTTCTTATACGTCACAGCCTCCGGCTGAAGACCGCGCATGCTCCTTGGCACAATAGAAATCCCCAGCGATGCCGCCACGAGATTGATCGTTGATGACAACTGGGGCGTGTACTGCTTGACCTTCGGAGCAAAACCGGCCTTCTCACAAGCGGCGATCACAGTGTCAGCAAGACCGGGCCGCTCCGTACGCGGATACAAGACAAACGTCTCCTCCGCCAGATCTCGTATCTCGAGATCGGGACATTGCGCCAGTGGATGACTGCTTGGAACCGCAACCACCATTTCCTCTTCGTCGATCAGGTGGAGGGTGACGCCCTCGTCCGATCGCAAAGGCGGCCTGAGGAATGCGGCGTCGATTCGCCCCTCGCGCAGCGCCGCCGCCAACACCGTCGAAGGGCTCTCTTCCAGCGACAGCTCCACTTCCGGGTACCCGGCCCGGAAGTTTCTAAACGCCGCCGTGACCAGTGGATTAAAAGACGCTGATTCGGTGAAGCCGACCCGCACGTGCCCCACCTCTCCGGCCGCGGCGCGCTGTGCTATCGACACCGCATTGCGGACGTCCGCGAGAATACGGGCCACCTGAGGCATGAAAGACCGTCCGGCATCCGTTAGCTCGACCCGGTAGCCCGTGCGGTCGAACAAGGCGACGCCCATTTCGGCCTCAAGGGCCTTGATCTGCTGGGTCAGGGGGGGCTGGGCGATATTGAGGCGCTTGGCTGCGCGGGTGAAATTCAGCTCTTCGGCAACCGCCAAAAAATACCGCAAATGACGAAGCTCCATCTCGATACTTTTCTCATATAGAGATGCCACGTTCAATGTATTTTCCTCACCCCCTGTCCCGCCTTTAACATCGCCGCCCATGAGTACCACCGCCCATTCCGCCGGCGCCCGTCTCCGGGTCGCCGTCGATGCAGAACGCCCCCTCCAGATAGTCGGCACCGTAAACGCCTATTCCTCGCTGCTAGCGGAGCGCGCTGGATTCCGGGCCATTTACCTCTCGGGCGCCGGCGTAGCGAACGCTTCGTTTGGGTTACCCGACCTCGGAATGACGTCCCTGAACGACGTATGCGAGGACGTGCGTAGGATCAGCTCGGCCACCGACCTCCCGCTGCTCGTCGACGCGGATACGGGCTGGGGAGGCGCATTCAATATCGCCAAGACCTGTGCTGATCTCATCAAGTCCGGGGCGGGTGGAATGCACCTTGAAGATCAGGTTTCAGCCAAACGCTGTGGTCACCGTCCAGGCAAGGCGTTAGTACCTGCCGACGAGATGGTGGATCGGATCAAGGCGGCAGTGGACGGCCGGACAGACCCCAATTTCGTCATCATGGCCCGTACCGACGCTCATGCAGTCGAGGGACAGCAGGCAGCTGTGGACCGTGCCGCGAAGTATGTCGAAGCGGGTGCTGACATGATCTTCGCCGAAGCGTTGAAGACGCTGGATGAATACAAGCAGTTCACCAGCACGATTCGCGTACCGGTGCTGGCAAACCTCACCGAGTTTGGCCAGACGCCGCTGTTTACGGTCGCAGAGCTGGGCACAGTGGGTATCCGGTTGGTGTTGTATCCGCTGTCCGCATTCAGGGCGATGAGCCAAGCAGCCCTCGCCGTCTATGGCGCAATACGCAAGGACGGAACGCAGAAGAACGTCGTGAATCTCATGCAAACTCGCGCCGAGTTGTATGACGTCCTCGGCTACCACGACTACGAACGTAAACTCGACGAGCTGTTTGGAAAACAATCATGAGCACCACACCCAACAATATTGGCGGTAAAGCCAAAAAGTCCGTGGCTCTATCAGGCGTTGCCGCTGGCAACACGGCATTGTGTACGGTCGGGGTAACGGGCAATGATCTGCATTACCGTGGCTATGACATCCTCGAGATCGCCAACACGTGCGAGTTCGAGGAGATTGCTTACCTGCTGGTGCATGGCAAGTTGCCGA